>TARA_R110000851_G_scaffold226470_1_pt1 | contig 165531 bp, 129 predicted proteins | sample TARA_R110000851 | Tara Oceans TARA_R110000851 (sample SAMEA4397627) | marine metagenome | biome: Polar Biome; feature: [DCM] deep chlorophyll maximum layer (ENVO:01000326); material: water (ENVO:00002006), including particulate matter (ENVO:01000060) such as... | depth 17 m
AGATCGCATTGATGTTTGGTTTCAAGATGAAGCCAGATTTGGTCAACAAAATACCATGCCCCGCATTTGGCCGACGAAAGGAACCCGACCACTTTTCGGTCAGAATGGTATTAAACGATCGGCATCATGGTATTACGCAATGGCACTAGATTTTACTAAATATGTGATTATAATTTCCGAAAATTATTAATTATGGATTGATAGTGACCAGTTTTAGTGTCCAAAAATTTAAACTAATTCATTAAAATCAATAAACTAGGAACTTATCGCCATGAGCGCTAGAAATAAACTGTTATTCTCTATTGGAGCCTTAATCGCATCGATTATTATAGTGTTGTCGATTCTGGGTTACACCCAGATTAATGATTCATCGACTAGTGATTATCGCAAAAACCTAACAAATCAATCATTTCTGATATCTAAAGCCGTTGAAGGCAAAGTAGAGAGCTATTTTGTGGCCCTTGAAAGTTTATCGGAGTCGCTAGATATAGAGCAGGGTCAAGTCATCATTGACGATAAAGTTATTGACCAGTTGGTGAATGGCAAAGAACGTATGCAGATTTTAAACCTCTTTATTGGCTTGCCTGATGGCACAACCTTTGGTGCGGATAGTCGAGGCCAAATCCCTAATTTCAACGCCAAAGAAAACCAACGAGAGTGGTTTGTGAAGGGGATGACCGGGGCAGAGAGAACCGTGACCAATCCGTTTATGGCAACCACAGGCGATTTGACCATGGCGATGGTCATGCCATTGAAACAACGTGGTCAGGTGATCGCGGTGCTTGGCATGAGTCTAAAAATGAGTGACATCACCGATTATGTGAATCAGCTGTCGTCAGAGAAAAATATCTTTGTCCTAAGAGAAGACGGCTTCACTATGGCTGCAAGCTATCCTGAGTTTGTTGGCAAAAACCTGTTTGAGACTCGCCCTACCTATAGAAAATTTGCCCGTGAAGTTTCTAGTGAGCATACCTATACTGTACCAGAAAAAGGTGAATTCTTTGTTGTACAACAAAGAATCGATTCTCTAAGTTGGACTGTTTGGGCGTGGGCAAGTTGGGCTGATATTAATGAAACCTCGGATGATGCAGTGATAACCAATATTGTCTCTGGATTGATATTTATCTTGTTAGGTATTGTGGGGGTCTATTTCTTAATTACCAAGTTAATGTACGCACCGATTGGTGGTGAGCCGAAAGAGATTGAAGCTTTAGTGGATAAAATCGCCAGTGGCGACTTGACCCATCTTCCGGTATTGGATAGCAAGAGTGCAGGGGTGTACCGCTCAACGGTAACAATGGCAAATAGTCTGAAAAAGATTATTTCAGATATCAATGAGTCTTCGAGTCATTTGCTTGACGTCTCCAGCCAGCTTGGAGAGTCTTCTGACAAAGTCGATACTTCTTCTCAATCACAAATGGCGCAGCTAGAGCAAGTTGCTACTGCGATGAACGAGATGACAGCCACGGTTTCAGAAGTCGCTCAGAATGCTGTTGAAGCATCGACTTCATCTGATGGCGCAAGTCAGCGAGCCCAGCAAGGTTTGGCTGTTGTAGGCCTGATGAATCAAGATATTACTGCGCTAGTGGATAATATTGGTCAGGTGCAAGACGTCATCTCCAACGTGCATACTGAGACTGAGAACGTCGGTAGTATCTTAGATGTTATCCGTGGTATTGCAGATCAAACCAACCTGTTAGCATTGAATGCTGCAATTGAAGCTGCTCGTGCCGGTGAACATGGTAGAGGTTTTGCGGTCGTAGCGGATGAAGTCAGAAACTTGGCGACCAAAACTCAAGACAGTACCAATGAAATCCAGAAGATGATCGAAAAGCTTCAAGCCGAAGCTTTACGCTCTGTGGGGCTGATGAAAGAAAATGCTATCAGTGCAGGAAACACTCTGGATAAGTCATCAGAAGCCAGCAATGTGATCAATCTTATTGAACAAGAAATTCGCACCATTCAAGATATGAACAATCAAATCGCCACGGCTGCAGAAGAGCAATCAATTGTTGCGGCAGAGATTAATGAAAATGTGGTTAGTGTAAATGATTTGGCCGCCAATACAGCCCAAGATGTGCAAGAAAATGTGCGTACCGCTGGCGACTTGAACACAATGGCGAATCGTCTGCGAGAAGCTATTAGCATGTTTAAGGTATAACCTTCCTGAGGTTGGTATTGTAAGCGCCTAAAATGAGCGTGATACAGTAAGCGCCCTTAAAGGTAACTTTAAGGGCGCTTTATCAAGAGGAGGGGATTGTAGTAATCAATAAGTTTTGGCCTTTTAATTATAGGCCTTCACTACAGTGTCTCTCAGTGTTACAAATTTGATTCATACTAATTCTAATGTGAACCTAAGGTTTTAGATTTTTAGTTCTAACTCACTTTTGTCCGTGCGACCTGAAGTCGTATGAAGCGCTGTTCACCGCTTTTGTGTGAACCATCTGTATCACCAGATGACCCTATGACTCTGAATAAATTAGCGAGTTTGACAGTGTAACGAAGTTCAGTAGTTTACTGGACGGGAACCGAAGTGTGAGAGGACGTTCTTCCTGATAATAACAAACCGGGTAAGAGCTAGGGAGTCAGGAAGATGAACATGAGTAAATCCACATCAAATGAGTTATTTCACGTGCAGCGGAAGAGGTTTACACGCTTTAGCTAAACAAGCAACGAGAGTAGGAAAGACGTTTGTGTATTCTTTCGTGATCGACAAACTCCCCTCATTATAATGGGCATCTAACCTGACGTTGCGTGACTGTATAGCTCCCATTGGAAAAGCTGTGTCGGTAGTGATGCAGGTAACTAGTACGTTAACGCCAACAACTGGGGTAAGTATTCGCTGTCTAATGCGGCTATCTCAACTTGTTCTGTCAGTACATCATGTAAAATTTGATGGCTGGTTAGCGGGTTGGCCAGTACCACTCTAAATACTGTCGTTTGTTGGCGGAAGTATTTTGCCGGTTTAATCCGCGTCCGTGACACAAATGATTTGCCTTGTTCGCGTTGATACTTTTGAATAAATTGGGTTAATCCATCCAGTAGCTCGTTAATTCTTAGCACCAATTCGGTGTCATTGTTCGATATTGCCTTTGTCAGTATTGCTTGTACTGATTTTGGAACATAACGATAGGTCAGTAAACATAACTCAGGCGCAGTGACTAACTCAAAATCGATATGACGGTCGATGATTGAGGCAAAATAACGGGCTTTTTCTAGGCTATTATTAATGAGGATCTCATAACCATCTCTACCAATAATCTGTAGGCATGCATGTACTAGCATTGCCATACCAGGGCGTGAGCCTTCAAGCGTATGACTGCCTAAATCTTTTGAACCTACTCGTAAGATATATTCAGCATGATGGACAATGGCGTTGGCCAGTTCAGGGTCTTTAAATAACACCATACCCGCACCCATAGGGACGTACATTTGTTTATGGGCGTCGATAGTGACGGAGTCTGCTAACTCAATGCCGTTAAGCAGGTGACGATATTTGTTGGATAATAAACTGGCGCCGCCCCATGCTGCATCAACATGGAAGTGACAATTTAATTCGCGGGCCAAAGCGGCCAATTCTGTTAAGGGATCCACATTACCGGTTTCGGTCGTGCCGGCTACGCCCACAATAGCCATCACTTTAATATTCTGCTGTGCCAGTTTAGCCGCGGTCTCACGCATCGCGACAACATCGACCTTATGATGTTCATCCGTTGCGATGCTAATGATATTATCTCGGCCAATACCTAATAAGTCTGCGCTCTTACCCAAAGAATAATGCCCCCGATCGGACACTAAAATGGCAAGGTCATCATAGCCATAAAAGCGAAGTGCTTTAGTCATTCCTTCACGAGTAATGCCTTTAAATTCGCCGCTAGGTTGTAATAAGCGGTTTCGGGCAATCCACAGTGCGGTAATGTTAGCAACGGTGCCCCCTGAGCAAAATGCCCCGAGCGAATGATTAGCGCTGTGCATCCATTGATGATAAAAATCATCTGATTGTTGATACACCAAATGATGCATCATGCCTAATACTTGGCGCTCTAACGGAGTAAAAGCTTTTGATGTCTCGATTTTAACCAGATTTTGGTTCAGTCCCACCATGATCTTCGACAGCGGCAACACAAAATAAGGTAATGCTGAGGTCATATGACCAATAAAACTGGGCGCCGCGGTATGGACTGAATGCGCGACTAAATTTTGCATGATTTCGTCTGCATAATCAGAGACAAATTTAGGCTCGGAGGGGATCTGATAAGCGTTAAAATCGGTTTCAATTTCTGAAAGAGGCTTTTCCAGTGCGGCGATGCTGTTGCCTAAAAAACCAGCAAGGTCTTGTGATAATTTCTGCTCAATAATGCTCAACGTCGAGGTTGAAGCTTCAGGCGCGGTAAAAATGCGCAGTAAACTGTCTTCTGAAGCGCTTGCTTTACGGGGGATTTTCGAAGTCATTTTGCTTGCCGTAATGATGAAAACTCCATCCTGTTAGCGTTGACTGATGCTTTACGATTAACGCCGCACCTTCAGGATGAAATGAGGGTGCTAACTTTACTGTATGGCTGGTTACGCTTCAAGTATTTATCGTGTTATTGCTGATGATTAAGTTCAATAAATTCTCGCAGCGTCTTAATTTTTGTGGTCGAATTCGGTTCGTGGTATACGTGTTTAAATCGCTAGGTAATGTGCGCCTCTTTAGTGACGCTGCGTTAATACCTTGCAAAGCCGCCGCAAAATGGACCTGCAGAGGTCAGTAGTCCCTAGGGTACAGCATGTTAGCATTGCATATACGGCACAAACACCTGTGGGTATTTGTGCCGTATATGATTACTTTTTAGTAAATGAAAGCGATAAAATAGCAGCAATATTGCGGGCAGTATTAGTGAGATTAACTTGTGCTTCAGACAAGACTTGTTCTAATGGTTGTAGCGCAGGGATGATCGGGAAAATAGCATGCATGCCTTGGGCTAAAATAGCATCTGCATTTGGGCCAAGACATCCGGAAATACCAATAACGGGAACATTTTGTTGCTTAGCGATATTCAATACTCCCATTGGGGTTTTACCAAATACTGTTTGACCGTCAATGCGGCCTTCACCCGTAATGACTAAGTCGGCATTGTGACAATATTGTGCCAGTTTAACGCTCTTAGTGACGATATCGACCCCAGGTTTTAAGGTTGCGTTTAAGATTGTCATTACACCAAACCCCATGCCTCCAGCAGCGCCGGCACCTGGATGTAAGCGGCAATGAGCATCAATGGATTGGCTCAGCTGTTGGGTTATGGTGTGTGCAAAATGGCTTAGCGCTTGGTCGAGTTGCTCAATCATCTCTGTAGTCGCCCCTTTTTGAGGACCAAAAATCGCACTAGCACCTCGAGGTCCGCATAACGGGTTATCGACATCACACGCGACTTCGATAACACAATCCTTAATAGCAGGATGGAGCGATTGAACATCTACATGATGCAATGTGGTCAGCGCAGCGCCCCCAAAAGGTAATGGCGTCATAGCTATATCGCTTAGTTTTACGCCTAAGGCTTGCATCATTCCTGCGCCAGCATCATTAGTCGCGCTGCCGCCAAGGCCGAGGATAATGTGCCTGATCCCACGGTTTAATGCATCGGCAATTAACTCACCCGTACCAAAACTGGTGGTCAACAACGGATTACGTTGGGTTAACGGCACATGGTGTAAACCAGAGGCGGCGGCCATTTCGATAATAGCGGTTTGGTTTCCAGTCTCGTTAAGTTGTCCTAACACGCCATAAAATGCGTTAACAGGTGATCCTAAAGGGCCTGTTACTGTTAGGTTAATAATTTGCCCTTGTGTGGCATCGACCATAGCTTGTACCGTGCCTTCACCGCCATCGGCCATTGGCACTTTACAATACTGTGCATCAGGGAAGATAAGCTTAAAGCCTTGTTCAATGGCATTGGCCACTTCAAGCGCGCTTAAGCTTTCTTTAAATGAATCAGGTGCAATAACGATTTTCATAGAAGGCTCTATTTAGTAAGTTACAGTAAAAATAAGCTTAGCAGGTAAACAGTGATCATTGCCGTGATCCCTTGGACCAAGGTTGCCATTGTTTGGGCTCGGTAAGCTTGCTTGACACTCATATGACTAAACTGAGTAACAACCCAGAAGAAACTGTCATTAGCATGAGATACGGTCATTGCGCCTGCACCAATGGCCATTACCGTGAGTACGCGGCCCATTTCGGAGGCTAAACCAATATCGCCTAATAATGGTGCCACTAATGCAGATGTTGCAACTAATGCGACAGTGGATGAACCTTGCGCTGATTTTAGCGCGGCAGCAACGATAAAGGGCATAAAAATACCGACGCCCAAAGCCGATAAACTGCTGCCTAAAAATGCACCAATTTCAGTGGCTTTTAATACTGCGCCAAATGCACCGCCAGCACCGGTGATCAATAAAATAGGCGCGGATACCACTAAGCCTTGGCTAATACGTTCGCTAAATTCTTTGATTTTCTGGTTACTCTTTAGCAGAGGTAAAGATAAAAATAAGCCAATCATTAACGCGTTAACAGGTTGTCCTAAAAAGACTAATAAATTAAATAACCCCTGTTCATCAAGCGGTTTTGAAGGGAAGTTAGCCACTGTTCCTAAACAGATAAAAATAATAGGCACAAAAATAGGCGCAAATGCTTTAAGGGGGCTGGGTAATTCGCCGTATGTCTGCTTCAGATCGTCAAAGTCTGGTAGTTGTGCATTAAGTTCTTCAGCACCTTCGCCGTCAGGTTGTTCGTTGGCAAAACGGTTAGCCCATAGCATACCTGCAAAAGCGGCTATAGCAGCAACAAACACACCGACAGCAATGACCAGTCCTAGTTGTGACTCAAGCCCTAGATTGCCCGCCGCTGCGATAGGGCCCGGGGTGGGTGGCACAAAGGTGTGAGTGGCATATAATCCCGTTGCTAGCGCGACACTCATGGCTACTTGCGACACTTTCATACGGTTAGCCATCGATTGTTTCAATGAATTTAAAATAACAAAACCTGAATCACAGAAAACCGGGATCGACACCAAATAACCAATCATTGACATGGTTAGGGTTGGAAAGCGCTGGCCAAACAGTTTAATGACAACATCTGCCATGGTAATTGCCGCGCCGCTTTTTTCGAGAATAGTACCAATAATGGTACCTAATACAATGACTAATCCGATATAGCCTAAAATGCCACCAAAACCGCCAGTGATGGTTTTCGCTATTTCATTGCTGGGTAAGCCATAGGCAAACGCCGTTAGAAACGACGCTAAAATAAGGGTTAAAAAAGGGTGTAGTTTGAATGTAGAAGTGGCGATGACGATGAACGCAATCACGCCGAGTAAGATCAATATTAGTCCCATAGAATACTCGTTATTTTTTTTATTGGAATGGTTTAGTGACCCATCATAGTAGACTATTACCGATAAATTACTTTATTCATCCGCACTGATAAATGCATTATAAGAGACATTTTTTGTGCTAATGCACAGTTAAGTGTTGGGCTGATGGATGAGTTGACCTAAATAGAGACTCAGTAATCCATTAAAACTGTGTAAATCGATATTGGTGATGGTTTGAATTTTATCTAATCGATAACGTAATGTATTTCGATGTATAAACAAACTGTTAGCACAGGTTTGTATGTCACCCATATGTTCAAGATAAGCGGTGAGTGTTTTTTGCAATTGTTGATTCTTGTCCACTTCAATGAGTTTCAGGTAGGGTCCGGCAAGCGCATTACCTCGCCAGTGTTGACGTAAGCCTGATAGAAGCACCTGTAAGCTGTAATCCTGGTATAAATATTTACTTTTTGTTGGGTGTAATTTTTTGCCAATATCCATGGTTTCTTTGGCGGTGCGGTAAGAGTAACTGATGCCTAAATCACCATTGAAATAATGGCCTAATGAAATATGTAGGCTCAGTTGCATGTTTGCTGGCAAGCGTTTGAGTAATTTGTTGATGCGTTGATTTTCAAGTTCAGGGTCAAATTGTTTACCGTCTAAAAACGCGGGTTTTAAAATAACTAATTGGGTTAACGAAGTCATCGCAATTAAATTATCTCGTACAGGATGCTGTAATAAAGACAGTACTTGTTTTAACGCTTGATTATCTTGTTGGTACATGGGGTTATTACTGTCGAGTTCGATGATAGCGGCCACTCGAGGTAAGCTCAAATCGATACCTAATTGTAATGCCCATTGCTTTAATGAAGGTAAGTCTTGTTCGGTGGCATGAATAAGCTGTGAAATAAACTCTTCTTTTTGACGATTTTGCCATTGTAGTTGTTCTTGCAAATTAGCTTGCTCGACAATCATTTCAGCGGTCATTTTAAGCAGCTCGCCATAATGACTTAATGTGCCTGGTTCGCCCGTAATACCGATAACGCCGACAACTTGACCTTGATAATGCAATGGTAAATTAAGCCCAGGCTTTACCCCTTGTAGGTTTGAGGCAATAGTTTGACTGATCTCAACGTTGCGATTTTGGCTGATAGCCAATAATGCGCCCTCATGTACGGTGCCAATTCGATCGACTTCGCCCGATCCCAATATAACAGCTTGAGCATTCATGACATTGATATTATAGCCAATAATTTTCATGGTCCGGTTGACAATTTTAGCCGCAACTTGGGTATCAATCTGAAACATGAAGTTCTCTAAGCAATAAATATCAGTACTGAATGATACCTGATGTTGGTCAGGTATTGGGAGGCTGTTGACCCACAAATGTGTTCAAAAAGTAAAAAGAAGGGCGCATCTTGTGAGATAAAGGCGAGGTAATAGAGATGAAGAACAAGAAAGATAAGCAGGAATAAAAAGTGGCCAAAATTCGTTTGCCCAAACACAATATCAAGTCATGCACTTTGTTAATACAATGTTAACCAAAGGCCTGGTGGCAAGTTTTTATTCAATCAAGTATTCGCTAACATTTTCCCCTCTATGGATTATCTGAAGTGATATAAAAACGCCAACCTGGATAAGGTTGGCGTAATGTGCAGTGTGAGTGAACCCGTTATAGGACGGTTATTTCACTTACAGAGTATAACGGACGTTAAGCATAATCATGTGTGCAGTATAATCATGCTGTAAGTTGCCTAAACTCATCACGTTCCAAATGGTATCAGGTTCGATATCATTGGCATCGTCATTATCAAGGTACTTTTCCATTTTGTAGTCTATGCGTAAGGACATTTTGTCTGTCGCTTGATATTGTGCATAGACATTAATGTTATGTACTTTGGCAAAATAGTCACCGTAGTCACCACTAACACCTTGTCTGACTTGGGTAGTACTGTCTGAGTCAGAGTAGGTATAATCTAATCCTAGGCGTAAACGACTATCCATTAAATTATTGTAACTTAAGCCAGCACCAACGACATCGACCGTGTCTTCAATATCGGCTTGCCAAGTGGCGATACTAACATTAGCACTACCAGATTGAGCTGATTTTATGATTTGATGGTTATAAAATGTATTTAGATTAATATCATTACTAATCATGTAGTTAACATTAATATCGTAGTTGGTGTCTTTTGATTCAGTTAAGCCAATTTGAGTGTCGGTATAGTCATCAAACGCGTAGCGTACACCAAAATCTATGTTCAAGTTATCCATAGGTGTGTGGTTGATGCGTGCTTCAACTTGGGTGCGGTCGCGGTCGGCAATGTAATAGCGGCGTAGCAGTGGATTTTGCTCTGATGATGACGATTCAGATGCTAGATATTCAGAACCATCTCTTTTGCTGAAACTACCTTTAAGCCACATATCCCACATATCAAAACTATTAAGGCGTAAACGCGCCCAAACGTTATTGTCGTCAGTGGTTTCTCTGCCTTGATTACTGCGCTCGTCTCGTCTGAAGTCATAACCTGCATCAAGCTTAATATCATGACTAATACGATAGTCGGTTGATAATTTGGCTCGATGGGAAGTGTGATCATAAGGGGTGTTGTACACCACTTTGCCGGTTACATCGTTAATACTAATTTGAGTCCACTGCTCAATTTGGGTATTGTTTTCTCTGTCGTTATAATCATAACTGCCAGTCAGACGCCATGCACGACTCAGTTTGGTTACCGCTTTCAATGTCATGCCGGCGATGTCGACTTTGGCATCAATACTGTCAGCTGGTAATGAATAGCTATAACCTAAGCTGGTTAATTGCTGATCTTGGGTCATTTGGCCTAAGCGTAAGCGACCACTCAAGCTAGTGATGGAATCGTTATATTGGCCCATTAGTGAAATAGTATGGGCTTCGTTATCGGGGTCGAGTGCAATGTAACCTCGGGTTTGAGCCCCAAAAGTGGGATTAAAGGCACTGTCAAAGCCAAGCTGTTGGTGGTTATTACTAAACACAGAACCACTGTAGTTTAAGCTGGTAAACCAATTATCACCGCGCAGTTTAATCCCGGCGTTTAAGATGTCTGTGGTGTAATCAACCGGCTCTGCCAGCATCATAGATTGATTGAAGAAACTGCCTGAGGCAATTTTGGTTCCAGTTTTCTCTTCGCGCTGAAAATTGACGTAGGTTTTGAATAATGATTCGGTTTGATATTCAAAGCCTAGACTAGCCAGTTCACGTTTTAGTGACAGTTCAAATGGGGTTAAACTGTTATATAACATTGGCATGTCTGAACTTGCACCCGCGGTTACCCAATCACCCGCTAGTGTCAGGTTATCGCTGCCGATATTTTGATAAGGGCTCAATGCATTGTTGCTTTGATAAGTTGCAATGGATCGATAGCCTAGATTGAGGCGATATAATCCAAGTTTACCGGCATCAATCTCCATTCGACCGTTGTCCATGCCCATGTTATTTGCGACAACTTTTGCTTGGTAGCCATTGTCACCTTGATACTTTATATCGGCATCAACTTTACCCGCGGTTTGATTGCTGCTATTAAATGCATTGGCTGATTGAATATCGTCTTCGCTGTTGTAACCAATACCAACACCGACAGTTCCTGTGGTACCTGTTTCGACAGCACAAGCCTTACAATTCCAAGCATCATATTTAATATTGTCGGTTTTAGCATTTGCTAGGCCATAACCATCAGCCATAAGGCTAAAGCTGGTGCTAGTGAGTAACGCTAAGGTGATGATGTTTAATTTAGTGTTCATAATATTAGCTCCTTAGCGCTGCAGTAACTTACCAGACGGATGGTTTGAACCATGTACTTGGCTGTGACAATTCAAGCAGCTACGCCCGCCAGTAAAGGCATTACCATTTACCGTTGAACCCATGTCGGTGTTGCCTAGATAAGCATTGCTTGTATGATTGTCACTCGCATGACATTGCTGGCACAGTTGTGGCGCGCGCGTTTTGAGCATGGCGTCGTTTACCGAACCGTGAGGATTATGGCAATTGACGCAATTTTCGGTGACGGGTGCATGCTCCCACAGCTTTGGGCCGCGTTTCTCTGCGTGACATGAATAACAGGTTTCATTCACAGTGGGTTGAACAAGGTCTGCGTCACTCATACTGCCATGGGCGTTATGACAGTCGCTACAGGTCATTTGATTCCATTTCATTGGATGACTTGAACGTTTATTCATGTCGGCTTTTTGTCTGGTGTGACAACTGGTACACACTTCCACTTCAGTTTGCTTTGACAATATAGGGTCGTGTTCAGCGTGCACGCTATGACAAGATGCACATGCCACATCAGCATTGGCGTGATGGCTACTGTCCCATGCAACACGTTTGTCGTCGAGGTGACAACTCATGCACACACTGTTTTGCTTATCTGCGGCGAGTGTAGACGTTGGGCCAAATGTAATCATAGGCTCTTTACCACCCCGATTATGTGATCCTAATGGACCGTGACAAGCTTCGCACTGTAATCCTGCCATTGGGCTTTTTGACGAGTCAATTGAGCCGTGCGCACCCTTAAAGATGGCCATGACTTTTTCTGATCTTTTATGACACATTAAGCAAGTGTCAGCGCCTTTAGTTGAGTATTTTCCTTCGGCGAATTTTTTATCTAACGTGGCTTCAACTTCGGCCGGCGTCATGTTGGCATCCCATTTTGCTGCCTGTACAGGATTCGACACCAACAGCGACGCGGTGAGGCAGAGTAGGGCTAAAAATATTGTATTAATTTGATGTGTGGTCTTCATAAGTAGACTTCCTAATTTGTCCATTTAAATGGTCATTGGTTAATAACATAAGTCATAACATGAGAGAGAAGCAGGGCTTCTCTCTCAATGAACAAATTAAAGTTTCACTTGTGTGTGGTTTTCAATGGTAGGTGCGTGGCAGAATAAACAGGTTTCTAGCTGCGCGGCATCATTGGCTTCTTGATAGTTACCATTAACAACCGCGCCCTGATTTTCAGCATGTTGTTGAATAGCTTCAAAGCCGTGACAAGAAGCACACGTCGCAGTGATTGGTGTTGTATAAAGGCCAGCAGATGTGGCTAGTGCACCTTTAACTCTGAATGCATCAAGATTAAAGTCATTGTGACACTGGGTACAGTCTTTGATAATGCCTTGCTCGCCATGAACACTGTGCAATTTCATTTCAATTGCACCTTGATTTGCACCGGAAGCATAGGTGCCGTCAGGTGTGTGACAAACCACACAAGCATCCAAACCGACAGTGAGTTCGCCATTAAGTTCGCGAGCCAATTGTTCGGTCATCACAAAGCCTGCATGGTGACCTTTATGCAACTCAAAGGTGTCGCCATGACAATTATCACACGAGCCAAAATTGACAGAGTCAATGTGACGATAGCTAGGCGCATTACCAGAGAAAGTACCTACTGTGAATTCGGCTTTCATACTGGTGGTCGCTACGCCGTCAGCGCAATCGATGGCTTGGATACCGTCGTTACACATTTCAAGACCAATAAAGCTAAAGGCGGTATCTGTGTCGCCTGCGCCAAATGGCAGTGATGCAATGTTATAGACCAAGTTACCTGATTCAATCACTACATCAGTTTGTAACAGACCCGCTGTGATAAAGTCTTTACTGATTTTGGCTAAGCCGCTACCTGGGCTAGCTTTATATCCCATAATTGGGAAGTTAGGTCCGACGTTCGTAATGGTTTCAACGCGTTGAATTTTGCTGACTAAGCTTGTTGCGTCAATGGCCGTACCGTTAGCATCTAAAATGGTTACCGATAGGGTCGCTGATTTGTCATCTGGGCTGGCTTTATTGGCGGTCAATGTGGCTGTCATGCCATATAAATCGATGAATGCTTTTTTCTGAGTATAAGCCGTAGTGTGTAACTCTTCTGTCCAGTTAGCATTATGGCACGCAACACAATTTGAATTATCAACTTGTTGTGAGTGACCTTGACCGATTTTAAAGTCAATATCGGTATGACAACTTGAACAGGTTTCCATGGTAGGAATACGAGTCCAGTTACTTGATTCGCTAAGTTGTTCAGAGTCGACATGACAAGTGGTGCAATTATCTTGCACTATGGCATGTGCTGTTTCAGCACTCTTGTCCATGTTGCGACCATACATTTTGGCATTGTTGTGAACATTATGGATCAAATGACTAAACTCATCTTGAACCTTGTCTTTTTCAATGGCCAGTTCGTTGGTATGGCACGATGTACAGGTTTCTAAATCAGTGTAGCTATGATAAATGCTTTCACCCTTTGCATGGCAGGTATTACAAGTGGCTCCGCTAACAATGTTTTTGGTGTATTTAGCTTCGAAGCCTTCACCGTCAAAATCTTCGGTAATTTCAGTACGCGGCACACCGGTAACGCCATCTTGCAAGGTGGATGCACTTGCTATGATGTTATAACGCTGTGTCAGCTCTGAATTAAAGCCTTCAACATTGACATTAAAGCTATAATTTCCATTACCATGATCGGTAAAGGTTTTTTCTGAACCAATAAATTGCCATTGGGCTGAATTACCCGCGCCACTTGCGCCAACAGGAATGAGCTGAACGACTTTTTTAACTTCAAAATCTTTAAGGCCAGCTACTGGGAGGTCTTGTTCATTTGTCGCAAATACTTCAATCGTCGGTTTGCCGTCTTGATAAGTGACTTTGGTTATATCTAAGTTTAGCGTGTTAATCGCTGCAGCCGGCTCGCCACTAGGGTTGCCTGGATTACCTGCTTCACCATCATCGCCACTGCCACAACCTACCATTGTCATTGATGCTGACATAGCAAGTAATAATGCCATTTTTGTGTATTTTTTATTCATCATTTTTTTCCCTGCAAAGGTCATCCGTCTAACTTACTGGCAGTATGTTCTGCAATTATCTTATTTCAGTTAAGTTGACGTTGGAATTAATTTTCCCAACACTAAGATTACGTTACAAACAGCTACTCGTCTTTAAAGCGAACGTAATTGTGTGATGGCGATCAGCCTATTAATAAAGAGGTATATAAAATACAGAGTATATTGAGGGTTATTGTTGGTACAAAAAAAAAGACCTTAGTAATACACTAAGGTCTTTTGAAGATAAAACGATAATTTTATTTACATTTTAGGGTTAAAAACCGTGTGTTTTAGTGACGCGATCTACTGTATGACAGGTTGAGCATATTTCCGATGCACGATTACGAACATCGCCTTCACTGATCCCATCAATAATACCGCCATTTATCTCAATATGAGACTCGGCGGCGTCAGTAAGATACTTTTGGTGACAACTTAAACACGCTCCAGTATCTGATGACACCCAAATATCTGCACCAGTTTCGAGGTCGCCATATCGCCACACTCTGTCAGTTGCTCTACCAAGTTCGATCCCATCTGCAGTATGGCAGGTTTTACAGTCGCTTTTTAACACAGTGCCAGACTTAACCCCGGCATGCTTGAGGTAATGGCCTTCAGCACCGTGTGCTTTAAAGGCAAAACTGGTCGATTTTTTGCCACCAGGGTAAGTGTCATCACTCCTAAGGGTCTTATCAGCGGTATGACAGGTTTGGCAATTAACACCATTGTCATAGTGATAGACTTCTTGGTTGTGACAACCTTGGCAGCTTTGGGTATTGATAATGTTTCGACGCGCGGCTGTGGCCTGACTATCATCTACAGCGCTTGCTGCCATAACAAAATGATATGGGCTACTTTTGATTTCCACTGTTTGGACATCATCGGTACTGCACGCGGTCAATTTCACTTCAGGTCTACCGTAACCACCATGGTTATAACAGGCTTTAACCGCAGACCATAGTTCAAAGGTTTTGCCGACGTAATCGGTCGGTAAGGAGACGCTATCCCAAACCAGGGTCCAGCTATTGTCTGTGTTGGCGGTACCTTCGCTTAATCTAAGACGACGATTACGGTAACTGGCATCGCTATAAGCAGGGTAGTTTTTGTCGCTGTCCCATGCCATCACCACTCGGCTACTTTGGTCGATAAACTCAGCCGGGATGACCTGATCACTGGCATCAGTAAAGCTGACGTTAGTGCTGAACTTGTTGTCAGTAGTCACAGTAACATCGCTAAAGACCACTTTCATGGTTTGGGTTTCGTTATAGGCTTTCATCACATCGCCATGAGCTTCTTTTGCACTGCGACCATATCCTTCTTCAACATGGCATGAAGTACAATTTGTGCCGGCACCAACATGGTGCTGAGTCGCTAACTCTGTGTGGCATGCAATACAAGCGGTATCACTTTTATTGGCATTAAACAGCGCGGCATCTTTAGGTGCATTAGTCCCTTCTACGTGACATGCACTGCAATCAGCTGCGGGTTTTTGTGGGTACATGACCTTACCGTAATTGTGTAATCCGCCGCCATAACCAATTACTTTGTATGGTGCTGCTACATCGCCATCGGCAGTGCTGGTCACGCGATCTTGGCCCTTATGAATAGCATGGATCATATAGGTAAAATCGACACTGTTACCGGTTTCAGGATCGCCCGATGTTGCCGTATGACAAGAGGCACAGTTTTCAAGATCGATTCTACGACCACCGTGTAACGCTAAGCTTTCTGGTTGATGGCAGGTATAACAAGCTTCAATCGATACCACATCACGTGACGTAATACCTTCAGTTAATCCGCTTGAAGGTTGAAAGTCGTAATGGGCATTTGCAGTGATTAATGGCTGCTTTAATTCTAAGGTAATACGTTGAGTGTCATCAGCTTGGTAAGAGATACTAATTGGCTCGGTAACTTGAGCAATATTAGTTTGAAAAGTATATGAGTAAGAGCCATCTTGATTATCGACTAAACAGTCAGCACATTTTGATGCTGCCTCAACCTCAGCCTGATATTGATCAGATGGAGAGATATTGGTTTCACCATCAGGGATCCAACTGGCATTAGGTTGCTTTGTTGTATTGATATAAGACTGCCATTGATAACCGCGGTCGACTTCAACCTTAGCACCATCAGCACCGACCATTTCCAGTACAGGAGTTAATTGAGCCATGCCAAAACGAAGATCGTGATCTTTTGTTAACCCTAATACAGCAACACCATTGGCATTTCTAAGGGTAAAGGAAACATTGACTTTTCCATCGACGACAGTGGCGTCGGTAAATGTCGCGTTTAACGTTGATGTTGCATCAATATTGACACCGATAATACCATCTGGAGCATCTTCGCCATTGGTACCATCACTGCCTCCACAACCCGATAGCGCTAAAGCTATAAGCCCTGCACTCAATACCGCTTTTGCAGCGGGACTAACTATTCTTGTCTTCATCATGTATTCCCTGCATTTTTTGTTATCTCGCATGTCACTATCAGATAGATGTGTGCGGATTTTATTTCAATCTTATGTTAGCTAACCTTGACTACTTACTCATTGAATTATGTGTAGAGTTGTGACTAAGATCTGACTATTCCTTTGTGAGTAACGCGGCTTGATAAGAATTAAGCCTGTATTGAGACACAAAGTGGCATCATGCCCAAAATGCTAATGTGCGCGGTTGACTCACTTGCGAATAAGTTATTGGGTGTTCGTTTTAGCTAAGTAACCGCAGATCGGAATGAAAAACCATTATCAAAAAATGATTATCAAAAACCATTGTCCTGCTAACGCCCTGACATTCAACTGTAAAATACCGGCTATTGATGTGTTAATTGACTCTATTAGCAAACAATCAGGCAAGTTTGATATAAAATATTTTGTCCTTTACCTATTTACCCCCGCTATTATCTCTGGTTGAGGTTAAGTATTGTGCAGTTAGGTGGAGGATTGAGAACTAATTAAGATAAAGGCTTGATCAAGCCAATAGGTTAGGGGATAATCTCCCCGTTCTGAGACATAAGCTTTATATTTTATGATCCAGAAGTCAATGGTGACCCTAGGGTCCCCCCGCAACGATAACTTGTGAACTCGGCCAGACCTGGAAGGGAGCAACCGCAGCAAGTGACTCGTGTGCCGGGGTGTCGGCTCTAGGGGAGCCTCCAATACTCCCCGTGTCATTTTTCACCAAATCACCAAATCGTTCAAACGTTAATACTCGTAATCTGCTATTTATAAATCCATTGATTAAACGAATGATGCCCATATTGGGTCTAAATAATAATTATAGTTATTAAGTGTTGATTTTTTTGTGATTAATCCTCAGTTCTACATCGATTAATACATGTTAGATTATCGTGGCTGCTCGCCCGCGAGTGCTGCGGCTTCTTCTTTTAAGCGTTTTTGCAAATTCATTTTGAGGAATTGCCTTGACCGTTCGAGTGCTTCATTTATTTCGGTTTTCATCTGCTGTAGTTCTTGATAATTTTCGAAGAAATACGTATCAACTAAATGGCGAATGTACCTAACGGGTAATTGATTCAATGTGACACAGCATAAGTCTGCCAAGTACTCTTCTGGCAATTCTTCCATTAAGCCTTCATCTCTGAGTATTTCCATTAATAGAACTTCATAATAGTTTCGGATCTCTAATTGCATTATTACGCTCCATTGAGACGGTTTGATGTATCGACATGAGTGTTAATGTCGAGAGTATTGAGGTTAACTCTGTGGTGCATTTTTTGATTGGCACGGCTTAATGCAGTCGTCACCATGATTCATTTGCAGCAATTAATAATTGGCTATGGCGATGAGTTAATTCTGCCTCATTACGACTATAGCCTCCCCCTATGACCGCTGCAAGAGGGATGTTATGCATTTTTGCTATTGATATTACCTGTTTATCTCGAGCGAGAATACCTTGGTTTGAAATAGCAAAATATCCGAGGTCATCATGTTGATGTATATCGACTCCCGCATCATAGATGATCAGATCTGGCTGATGGAGACGGATCAAGTAAGGTAATATTTGTTGAATGTGTTCAAGATAGCGTTTATCGGTACAGCCTTTATCGAGATCGATATCGTGGTCAGATTGCTGTTTTCGGGACGGGAAATTTTGAGCACAGTGGATCGAGCAGCTAATGATGTCTGGGCAGCCTTGAGTGAGGGTCGCCGTTCCATCGCCTTGATGAACATCGCAATCAAAAATGAGTACTTTATCTATCTTTTCGGAGTCAATGGCTGATCTAGCTGCGATGACCAAGTCATTAAAAATGCAAAAACCACTACCAAAATTATAGTGAGCATGATGATAACCACCGGTTAAATGAATTGCTATTCCATGTTCAAGCGCTAAGTCGGTACACAAACGGGTACCATTTACCGCGTGTAAAGTACGGGTGACTAATGCTGTACTCCACGGGAAGCCAATGCGCCTTTGGGTTTTGTGATCTAAGGTGCCATTGATAAATTGTTCTACATACTGCGGGCAATGTACGCGAAAAAGGGCCTCTTTGGTCATTGGCATCGGAGTATGACGACATTGCTCAATCAACAAGTGATGTTTGAGCGCATGCTGGTATAAATTATGATATTTGGTCGTTGGAAAACGATGGGTACTAGGCAACGCCAGCTGTGAATAGCTGGCGTGATATACAAAAGGGATAGACATTAAGATTAGAGTTGCTTGATTGCCCAGCCCATAAATTCTTTCCGCGTTTTATCGTCGGCTTGTAACCACCAATACTGCAGCATTTGTTCGGCTTTTGCCGGACTCGGTTTCTGCGCCGTTGCTGCCGGTACTGGAGTGACAACGGGGGCGCTCATTGTCGCTGTTGCAACGTCTGCGATTACCGGTAATGTTTGTACCGATTGGCTAGCGTTACTCGTTGCTGAAGCCGATAAGGTTTCAATATCATGTTGTTTTTTACTTTGAAATAGACTCGTCATAAATGATTCGTCAGTAAAATCAGTCTGTTTGACACTGTAAGTAACCGACCCATTGTCTTGACGAGTAATGCTGATTTGTGGTTTTTTTGCGAACGCTTTTGGATTTTTGATCACCTTGCCTTCAGCAGCCTGCAACAGGTATTGATGATCGCCATCCACCATTAACGTTAAAATTAAAGGTGTTGATTTTACAAAGGTTTGGCTATCACTAAAGGAATCATCAACCACATCATAATAACGAATAGCAATTTTATGGGTGCCATTGGTTAACGCTAAATCTGATTGGTGGTTAAACATACTGGTTTCAACCTCTGTACCATCAAGCGCTAGATACTCAAAAGACATGGGAATAGTCAAATTAGCGGCTAGAACAGATGATGACGATAACAATGCCAAAAGCGCACTAGTGGTAAATAAAGATTTCATTGTTTCTCCTTAACGTGGGTGAATTTGTCGAGGCCGTTCAAAAAGTTGAATACGCTCTTCTATATAACTGGTTGCTTGTTTACATTTTCCTAAACGACGATGCGTTGATAGGATATCATTTTGCAATTTTATCTTGTCATCACTATGACAGAATTCAAGATTTGCTTCCAATTGTTGTATTTTTTGCTCTATTTTTTTTGCCCAATTTAAATGTTTATTGAGTTCTGCATAGAGTTGATGGCTGTTTTGCATCACATTACTGGCGATCCAACCAAAGCCACTGTCTTGTATTGTTTGTTGTTGCTTTTTAGCATATCGAGCCCGATTACTGGCTTTACGCTGTTGTTCGGATTTAAGATTGATGTCAGTGGTAAGCAATGCTCTGCGTAACGCACTAAATCGGTCTTGAATCCGATCACAACTGAGTTGGATAACATTGCTACCCAATTTAAGGAAAAGTTGCTTTTCGAGTTGTTTGATATCTTTACGTAATTGTGTAATGCAAGGGCTTAGTTGAGCACCTTGTTGGGCAAATAACTGACTGTTAAAACGTTCAATATCTTTTAATGATTGACGTTGAGAAGGTGCCAAATTTTGGTCATGAATTAAGGCATCTTGTTCAAGCTGCACGAGCTGCTGTTTTAACATTGAGACTAATTGTTGGGTGTTCATACCCATGCACTCCACGTAAGATGGACTGCTATCGACAATACCATAATAATAAATATTGGTTTAATAAAAGGTATTCCGAATCGAATCGCGCTTCTTGCGCCGATAAATGACCCCGCCATCATACATATACCCATCCACAAGCCAAGCATCCATTGCACTTGCCCCACTGAGGCAAAGATAATTAATGCTGTAATGTTACTCACTGCTGTCATCACTCGCGCTAAGCCACAACTGTGAAGTAGAGGGAGCTTATGCAGTGAAATAGATGTTACCGTCCAAAAAGCACCAATACCAGGCCCTGCAAAACCATCGTATCCACCCAAAAGAAATCCTTGGCTAATCTGTTTGTACTTTGGCGAGCGAGATTTGGGGACAGTTATATTTTTTTCGCCCATGGCTTTGGGGTTAATTAAGGTGTAAATCGCGATACTAATAATCAGCAATGGCAATATTTTTTCTAACCATTTAGCATCAATAAGAAACACTAACCCACAACCTGCAATAGATCCTATCAGTGTGGCAAAAAAGCACGCTTTCCATAATGCAGGGGTAAATAAATGTTGTTTATAAAAGGTGTAACTTGAGGTAAGAGACCCAAAACAAGCAGCAAGTTTATTGGTCCCTAAGGCTAAATGTGGTGGAATACCGACGGTCAGCAATGCCGGAATAGAAAGAAGCCCACCACCGCCAACTATGGCGTCGATAAAACCAGCAATAATACCGATGACCGCTAATACAGCCCAATGGCTAGGGTCTAATAATAAATCCAACTCAATACCTATTCGATAACACGTCTAAAAGGAGGAAGGGCATCAATTAATGATTTGCCATAACGTTTAGTGACCAAACGACGGTCTAAAATGGTCACTCGGCCATAATCTTGCTCATTTCGTAACAGTCGGCCACAACTTTGGACTAATTTACGTGAAGCATCGGGAATTGTCAGCTGTAAAAATGGGTTACCGCCTTTTACTTTTACATATTCGGCGTGAGCTTGTTCTACCGGTGATGTAGGAACCGCAAACGGGAGCTTGGTGATGATCAAGTTTGTTAAATAGTCTCCCGGTAAATCAAGGCCCTCAGAAAAACTGCCTGTGCCGAAAATAACACTGGGTAGCCCCTCATCACAACGTTTTTTGTGCTGCGTTAATATTTGCTGGCGCGGGATTGCACCTTGAACAAAAAGCTGGTCCTTAGGGATTTTACCTTCGACGAATTCAACCACTTTGTCCATTTGCCAATATGATGCAAACAGCACTAAGGTGGCCATTTCACCATCGATTAATGTCACAATATGTTGTGCCAGTTCGGCGGTGTAATTATCGTTGGTAGGTTCATTAACCATTTGAGGAATGAATAAGGTTGCATTATTCTCATAGTCAAAAGGCGATAGTAAGGCTAAAAAGCGACTGCCATCGTTGATTGATAATCCGACTTGGTGGGCAAAATGGTTGAAGCTATTTAACGCCCGCAGCGTGGCACTGCACAATACCACTCCAGCAGCCTTTTGCCATAACATGGATTCAAGCATAAAGCCGACTTCTATGGGTGATGAACAAAATAAATAATCTTGTTTGCCGGTAATTAACTCCGCCCAACGTGCCATAGGCGCGCCTTTTTTGCTGTCTTCTTTGGCCATCATCTTCCATAGCTTATGTAAGTTATCTAGCCTTTGTAAGATGAAGCCGGTTTCAGACAATAACCCTTCCGACTGATGTTTAGGCACCTCACCATCTTTGATGGCTTCATTTAAGACTGAGACCACTTTATTAAATTGCTTTACCGCGGCGCCGGATGCCGTGGCAAGATTTTCTGCCTGTATTAATAATGATTGCGGTAACTTACCGTGTTCAAAACGAAGCCTAGATTCAGGATTGGCAAATAGCTGGGGTTGAGTATCACAATAATGAGCAACTTGGGTCAGTAAATTGGTTAATTCTGTGGCGTGATCGAGCATCGCTTGAACTGGAGCGATAATATGGGTGGTTTTAAGTTGATTTTGTAATTTTGAACAGGTTTTTGATGCCTTATCTAACCAATCGCATGCTCCCCGCAGTGTCGCTTGCGCACTGGAGAAATCTCTGGCAACAAGGGGCAGGTGATGAGCTTCGTCGATGACATAAAACATGTCTTCTGGTTCAGGTAAAATGACGCCACCGCCGAGCTCTAAATCGGCAAATAGCAGGCTGTGGTTAACAATTAATACATCCCAAGTGTCGACATCTTCACGGGCTTTATGAAACGGACAATTATGGTGAGCCGACACTTGACGATGGCAACTGTGCTTATCACAACAAATTTGTTGCCATAAAAAATCAGGAATAGGATGCTCTAAGGTATCTATTTCGCCATTCCAGCGTTTTTGATGAAAATCTTGATGTAATTTTTGTAATTCATTAATTTGACTCTGATCGGGTTTAGTTTGCCACATGGCTATTTGTGAGCTGTCTTGTGCACCAATCATGGCTTCAAGTTTGGCTAAACACACATAGCGTTGACGACCTTTGACTAAACCAAACTTAAACTCAATACCTGATTGTTGTAAAAAATAAGGCAGATCCTTATGCAGTAATTGTTCTTGAAGTGCTACGGTTGCACTGGCAATGCAGACTTTCTTTTTACTGGCGATAGCTAAAGGTATCGTGCCTAATATATAGGACAAGGATTTACCAATACCCGTACCCGCCTCAACCACAATAATACGACGGTCTTTGTCATACTCACCTGCTAAAGTTTTAGATATTTCCGCTACCATATAGTTTTGTTCGCGACGAGAACGAAATTGCGGCATAGAGGCGGCAATTTCTTTATAAATGGTGCGAATTTGACTTTTTATATTATCCGCTAGCATAGGAAGTATGATTTCTACATAGACTGAATTATGCTGTACATAATAACAGTGAATTAGCATGCCACGAAGTAATAAATCAAATTGAGTAAACTTGTGCAGGAATTCAAACCCGTAGTGAAGCCGACAAATCATCAACCTACTTATACCAATGTGATGGGACAAGTATTAACTCGCCATGCCATTTATCGTCATGGGCAATTAGTCCTCCAGTATTATATCAAAACCGCTCAGGGTCCTGTCTTAGCAGAACTTTATCACAGTGAGGTGATATGTTTTTGCCGTCAACAAGATGTCAATCAATTAATTAACACCGTCGGTTTTGCGCTTAAAGCGCAATCGATATCACTGATGAGCTTTGCCCATGAGCCCATTAGTGCCTTGTATCTTAAGTCAAATACGCAATTAAAATTACTCAGTCGCATTGCTAATGATGTCGGTATTAGTTTATTTGAAGCCGATATAAGGCCTGAGCAACGCTACCTTATTGAGCGTTTTATCGCCTTAGATATTGAATGCATAGGGCATTATCAAGAGGTTAATCCCGCTTCAACCATTCCAGTGTTATCGATTAATCGTGCCAGAAAAATGCCCACAAACCCACTTGCCTCGATACCGTTGAAGATGATTTCGTTGGATTTTGAGTGCAGTTTTGCCGGCGAACTCTATTCGGTTGGTTTGTATGGTGCCGATTATCAATGCGTGTTTATGGTGGGCGAACCACAACCAGAGTGTCATGACTTTATCATTTGGGTTAAGGATGAAGTTGAACTTATCCATCGATTAATTGCGTGGTTTAGCGACTATGACCCCGATATTATTATCGGCTGGGCTGTGGTGACCTTTGATTTAGCCTTGTTGTTCAAACGCTGTGTTTTACATCAAATTCCATTAATCATAGGCCGAGATAATAGCGAACTGAGTTGGAAAGTGGCCGACAAATATCGACCTGAGACATTATCTCTACCTGGGCGTGTAGTCTTAGATGGTATTGATTGGCTTAAAGCCGCGTTTTATCAATTTGATAGCTTTTCGTTAGAGACGGTTTCGCGGCAATTATTGGCTGAAGGTAAAGCCATTGACCATGTTGAAAATCGTGGTCAACAAATTACTCATTTGTTTGAGCAAGATAAAAATGCGCTGGCTTTTTATAACATGACTGATTGTCGCTTAGTGTGGGATATTTTTGAAAAAACCCAGCTATTAGATTTTGCACTTGAACGCGCTAAGTTAACCGGCTTGGAGTTTGGCCGCGTTGGCGCATCGATTGCGGCATTTTATCATTTGTATCTACCACACTTACATCGAAGTGGCTTTGTGGCACCAGCATTCCCCGCAAGTGAAGGGTTAGAAAGCCCTGGCGGCTATGTGATGTCCTCTATCCCGGGTTATTATGAAGATGTCTTAGTATTAGACTTTAAAAGCCTGTATCCGTCGATTATCAGAACATTCCTTATCGATCCTAAAGGCTTAGTCGAAGGGTTACATGCGACAAATTTACATAATGATACCACCGCCGTGGATGGCTATTTAGGCGCTAAATTTAGCCGGGACAAGCCCATTTTACCGGCATTAGTCGCCAGCCTTGCAGAACAAAGAGAGCGGGCTAAACGTGATAAAAATGCCCCTTTATCGCAAGCGATAAAAATTATTATGAATTCATTATATGGCGTGCTTGGCTCTCGAGGCTGCGTATTTCATGATGCAAAATTAGCCAGCTCTATTACCATGCGTGGTCATCAAATAATGAAACTGACCAAACAATGGATAGAAGAATGCGGCTATCAGGTGATTTATGGTGATACTGATTCCACATTTGTGTGGTTAGGGAATAATCATGGCATCAAAGATATTCAAGCCGTCGGTAAACACCTGTCGGTATCAATTACTCAACGTTGGCTTGATTGGTGCGCACAAGAATACCAATTAAGCAGTTATCTAGAACTCGAATTTGAAACACATTTTGAACAGTTTATTATGCCCACGCTTAGGGGCTCAGATGAAGGCAGCAAAAAGCGTTATGTCGGTGCGGTGTTCAATGATGAGCAACAATTGAAGCTGACTTTTAAAGGCATGGAGCAGGTGAGAAGTGATTGGAGCCCGATAGCGCGTAGGATGCAATATCATTTGTATGAACTGTTTTTCAAAGGTGAGGATATCATTGATTACCTGAGCAATGAGATCGCGGCCATTAACAATGGTGCCAGAGACGATGAACTCATTTTTAAAAAGCGCTTAAGACGCAACGTTGAAGATTATACCGCTAAATCATCACCCCATGTAAAAGCGGCTAAACAGCTTGGTGAAATTTTAGGCGACGTCAACGTTACTCGAAAAGGTCAACAAATCCGCTACATCATGACTCTTACTGGTGCCCAAGCCATTGAAGCAAAACCACAAAATATTGATTATGAATATTACATTAGTAAACAAATTAAACCCATCGCTGAGCCTATTTTGCAACTGTGTGGACATAGCTTTGACTCACTGGTAAATAATCAACTCATATTGCTTTAAGTTTACGAACCTAAGCCTCTACTTTATGTCTTTTAGCGCGAGATAAAATGAGCTGTCTTTTTCTTTGTATTAATTAACAATTTATTAAGTACAGGGGGATTAAGCATCGTTTGATAGCTGAAATCTGACTATCTAAAGTCATGATAGATCCCGCCGGATACAAAATGTTAAACAACTGCTACTTATCCCCATTATGAACAGTTAACATTTTTTATGTTCGCCATAATAATAAAAAAATATCAACTTCGAATAAATCGTAAAGCAAAACATGATGTTAGGTTTTTTATTTGGATTTGGATATTTATTTTATTTGAACATGATTTATTTCAAGTTGTTGTTTAAATAGATAAAAAAAACTATCTGTTCATATTTATTAACAGCTTTAGTTGTTACATTTGATTAACTTTTGCGCTTATGGTGTTTCAAATGTTGATTAGTTGTATTAAATGTGATTTTATTGCACCTGCAATTGAGTGTTTGTAGTCAATTCGTTGCAAGCCCTCATTCGATAGACACCTAAAATGGTCGTCAATATTATAAGAAAGACATAAAAGTCCAGGGAGATAGACAATGCATAAGAACGTATTAGCTAAATCAGTGCGCTTAGCACTGATCGGTGGTGTAGCTGCAACTGCAACTGCATTCGCTGCACCAGTAGCTTTTGCTGCTGAAGATGGCGCAAAAGTAGAACGTATCGAGGTAACTGGTTCACGTATTAAGCGTTCTGACCTTGAAGGCGCTTCGCCAGTTACCGTAATTACAACTGAAGATATGAAGATGGAAGGTAACTTTACAGTTGCTGACGCACTTCGTAACAGTAACTTAAACTCTTTCGGTTCATTCTCTGAGCGTTCAGGTAGTTCTGCACAATCGCAAGCAACGATTAACTTACGTGGTGCTGGTTCAAGCCGTACCCTAGTACTTATCGATGGTAAGCGTTTCCCAGGTTCACCAACGCTAGGTGGTGCATCTGCTAACTTGAACGCTATCCCAATGGCCGCAGTAGAACGTATTGAAATTTTAACTGACGGTGCATCTTCTACTTATGGTTCTGACGCGATTGCTGGTGTTGTTAACATCATCATGAAAAAGAACTATCAAGGTATTGAATTCAACGTTGGTGGTGGCTCACGCGACCAAGACGGTGGTTTAACAAGTAAAGAATTCTCGGTTGTCGCTGGTTATCAAATGGACAAAGGTAACATTACTTTCTCTTTTGACCACCAAGACCGTAAAGGGATCTCTGACGCAGACCGTCCATATACGGCAGCGAGCATGACAGACTTCAATGGCGATGGTGAAATCCAAGCCTATGAAGAAACTGCTGGTTGGAGTATCTATGGCGCAACAGTTGCGGCACCTGATTTCTCTACTACTCAAGCATCACTATTATGTGATGACTTACAATCAGAATACGGTTCAAATGTATTCCAAACTGTTAAAGCAGACAACGATTGGGGTGGAGCTGGTTCTACTTACTGTATGTATGCTTATGCTAACGTTTCTTATAATAAAGCCTCTACAGAGCGTAATACAGTCTATGTTGATGCTAACTATGAAATTGCAGAAGACGTAGAATGGTTTGGCCGTGTTATGGTAACTCAAGGTAACTCGTTTGGTCGTTATGCGCCTCCAGCTGCAGCTTGGAATAGCATGGCTGCAGACAACCCACATAACCCATTCGGTGAAGAAACTGCTGGTTATTTCCGTTGGGTTGGTATCGGTACTCGTGATGGTAACGTCGACGATTACAACCAAGATTACCTAACTGGTTTACGCGGTACTATCAGTGCACTAAACGATGCAGAGTGGGAAGTTTACTATCATCACAATATCGCCGATAACAAGTCTATCGGTGAGTACTACTTAAGCTATGCCGGTCTTGCTTATAACCAAGCAAATGATATTGATCTAGGTTCTGAAGCTGGCATCAATAATATGAAAGCTACAACCTTAACTCAAGGTCGTGCCACATTTGATCAGTACAGTGCAGGTCTTGGTTTTGATGCGTTTGAATTACCTGCTGGTGCCGTTGCACATTACGTCGGTATGGAATATTTTGACCAACAGTATAGTGAAGTGTATGACGCTCAGTCAGAAGCTGGCTTGATTGGTGGTAGCGCGGGTAACTCTGCTGGCGGCGATCGTCAAGTATGGGCAATGTTCTATGAAGCGGTTCTACCGATAACAGATGACGTTGAATTAAACCTTGCGGCTCGCTACGATGATTACAGTGATTTTGGTGATAACTTTGCGCCTAAGGCCTCTGTTCGCTGGCAAGCACTGGAAAACGTTGTTGTACGTGCGTCGTACTCTGAAGCGTTCCGTGCTCCAGCATTAGATCAGTTATATGCGGCAACCACATTCAGCGCTGAAGATGGTAAAGATTATCCATTCTGTCAACAATCAGGTACTTCTGATGCCGATTGTAGCGAAAAGCAGTACGATACTTACATTAGTGCTAACAATGGCTTAGGCCCTGAAACATCTGAGTATATTAACTTTGGTGTAGCATGGGATATTATTGATGACATCGGTATTAAGGTTGATTACTTTAACCTCAATATTGATGATGTAATCAGTCAACGTTCTATCACCAACGTAATGCGTGGTATTGCTGCGGGTACGCTGGAAGAAAACGAAACTTTCTACGTTGACCGTGCTCCAACTTCGGATGGTTCATTAGGTCGTGCTTTAGAAATTGGTACTGGTTACGGTAACACTGACAAGTTAGAGATTACTGGTATTGATGTCGCGTTAAACGCGAAGTTTGAAACAGCAATTGGTGATATTGGCTTTAACTGGAACAACAGCTTCGTGCTAGAATACATCGAAGAAGTTGAAGCTGGTGGTGAAGCGATTGATACGGCTGGTTGGAATGGTTCACCAGACTACAAGTCTAACTTTACTACTAACTACAGCATGGGCGACCATCGTGTATCTTGGAACATGAGCTACACAGCTTCTACTTATGAAGATGATGACGCAGGTCACTTAGATTCTTGGTTAATCCACAATTTAAGTTATGTGTATGATGCGGGTAACTATGGTTCACTACTGTTAGGCATCAATAACCTAACAGATGAAGATCCAGTGTTGAGCTCTTTTGGTACATACGATAACGCTGATCTGTATAACAACTACGGTCGTGAATATCGTGCAAGTTATACTCTTAAGTTCTAAATTCTAATAGCTCATTAATTAGATACAAGAAAGGCTCCTTCGGGAGCCTTTTTATTTAGTCTATTATGAAACCTCAGCTAGGATAATAAACGATGTTTAAACCGCTCTTTGTCCTGCGATCTGCGTTGCTTTGACTTGTCATCGACACGCGATTAACACATAAATGTGGCTTATTAGCAAAACTAATGGCAAGTTTGATATTGTGGACTTGAAATAAACCCGTTGTTATCGATTTACCTCATCTCCCATCTCGAGTTGAGGTTATTTAGCAATATGTTGTGATTAATTGAGGAGATCAAATGAATAATCACTGGAGTGAATATTGGCAACAAGGACACACAACTTCATTCGGTGAGGCAATATCAGGTAATTATGAAGGGATATTGAAAAGTGTTTGGCAACCGATATTTAATGGTCTAAATGAAGATTTTTTGGTAGTCGATGTTGGCACGGGTAATGGCTCTTTACCTCTTTTATTGCGTGACGGATTATTAACCAGTGAGTTAACCGGTAAAGTGATTGGTGTAGATTTAGCTGAAGTCAGTTTAGTTAACTCGGAAAATCAAAACGGCCATAAAATCGACATAGCCTTAATGTCTAATACTCGCTGTGAACAACTCCCTCTTGAATCAAATTCTGTTGACCTTTATATATCTCAATTTGGTTTTGAGTATTCAAACGTTGAAAAGTCACTTGAAGAAGCGACTAGAGTGTTAAAAGATGGCGGTCAGTTTGCCATTGTTTTTCATCATAGCCGTTCAATGATCCTTAACCGAAATAGAAAGATTTTAACCTTAATAGAAAAAGAAGAAGTTAATTTACTGATTAATTGTTTAACTAAAATGGCCAATGCCATGGGCAATATCACTAGTCAAAAAGATGTTGAGCGAATTAAGAAAGACCCTAAATGTGAAGATATTAGAGCAGAAATTAATCATTTGATTAAATTGTTAGTCGTTTTCGATGAAGCCGCTGCCCAGGATTCTGATTTAATGCGTTTTGTGGCTGAATTTTTTAAGGCCGGCTTATTTTGGCCTGTTACAAAAAAATTGCAATTTATTGAATTTATTACAATACAAATGGAAACGTTAAGACTACGATTAACTGAATTGATCAATGCTTCTTTTGATGAATCTAAATTGGCAATCTTTGTCGATAAACTCTACCAAAACAATATGATGTTAAATGAACTTAAAGTACTTAAAAGTGAACAAAATGAAGTTTTAAGTTGGTATTTACATGCTACAAAATTTATTTATCAATTAGAAAATAGATAAATAGAAGGTAAAGTTGTGTTGCCGTATTTTTGTAACTAACTGAATGAAAACAAATAATATTTTTATATTAGCATTAAATTATCACGCATTTATGTTAAAGACGTTTGATTATTAACCCTTCGTCAACATTGACCGCTTTAACTGTTCTTTCCAGTAGTTTTTAAACTTTGTAAATGTTGACATAGGTCGACATTTTGTGAAATGATGCCAGCGGGTCTACACTTTAACCGGTGTAGAAAAGGGAAGAAAAACTAACAATCACAAGAAAAAGACGTACTTAGTTGAAGTAACATTGATTAACAATTTTAGATCAAGGTTATTTTGCAGAGTTGAACTTTTTAATTCACTTCAAATTGGTTGGGAACTATGTCCAAGGTAAGCAATAGAACAAAAATCGCTACTGCACTTGTTGGCGCTCTGGCTTTAGCTGGTAGCAACTTCGTTGTTGCAGGCCCTCTCGCTGAGGTTCAAAAAGCCGATAGCAGCCTTAATGCTGCATCCGCTGCGTCACAAAAGAAAGTCGACAAATATTTCGACCAAGCACAAGACATGCTTTTTGAGTATAGCAACGTTGCTGATGAACGTGAATCACTGACATCATACAATGATTACGTTGCGGGCTTAGTAGCTGATCAACAAAATTCACTTGATTTAATTCAGACTGATATCAACGGCGTAGATAAACTTCGCCAGGGTGTTGTGCCATTAATGTTTAAAATGGTCGATGCTTTAGAGCAGTTTGTTAATTTAGATTTACCTTTCAATTCGGAAGTTCGTCATAACCGAGTTGAAAATCTAAAAGATATTCTTAATACCGCAGAAGTTACATTGGCAGAGAAATATCGTCTAATACTTGATGCTTATAGCATTGAGCGTGAGTATGGTAACTTTGTTGCAGTTCATACAGGTAAGCTTGACCTAGACGGCAAAGAAGTCTTAGTTGATTTCTTTAATTTAGGCCGTGTTGCTCTCTATGCTCAGAGTTTAGATCAGAAAATAGCATGGATGTATGATGCTGATGCGAAAACCTGGAATAAGTTAGAAGACAGCTATCTACGCGACATCACGAAAGGTATTCGTATTGCTCGTAAGCAAGGCGCATTAGACCTATTCGCATTACCAATTCCTGCTGCGGAGACTGCACAATAATGAAGAAGTTAATTACATCAGTGCTACTGGCTGCAACTTTCTCTTTAACAGCTGGTACGGTTTATGCTGCAGATGCACCCAAAACTATCGACCAATTGTTACAACAAGTTAAAGCAGACCGAGCTAGCGAAGGTAAGTCAAACGTTAAGCGTGAAAAAGAGTTTCAGGCTGAGCGTGGTGATAAAGCCGCATTGCTTAAACGTGAAAAAGATGCTTTATCTGCTGAAAAGCAACGCGGTAAAGATTTAAACCAAGCCTTCTTAGATAACGAGCGTAAAATTGCTCAGTTAGAAGAAGACTTAAAAACTGCTCAAGGTGACTTGGGTGAGATGTTTGGTGTTGTTAAAGGCGAAGCCGGTGATTTTTCTGGTAAGCTAGCCGCGTCTAACATCAGTGCTCAGTACCCTGGTCGCGATACTTTTATTGCTGAACTAGGTGCACGTAAATCACTGCCTAAAATTGAAGAGTTAGAGCAATTTTGGGAAGCACAATTATTTGAAATGGTTGAGTCAGGTAAAGTTGTTAAATTCGATGGTGATGTTACGGCCATTGACGGTAGCGTAGTGAATACTGCTATTCACCGCGTCGGTCCTTTTAACTTAACGGCCGAAGGTAAATATGTTGTTTACAAACCTGATCTTGGTTTAATTCAGCAATTATCACAGCAGCCTGAAGGCTACCAAGTGAGCGCTGTTGATTCGTGGGAGAACACCACTTCAGGTGTCGCTCCTTTTTATATCGATCCGGCCCGCGGCGTGTTATTAAACATCTTTACTAATAAAGCTAGTATAGAAGATCGTTTAGAAGCCGGTGGTACTATTGGTTATATCATTCTTACCTTGTTAGCAATCGGTGCGTTAATTGCTGTTGAGCGTTTAGTGACTCTGACTCTTGTTGGCGGTAAAGTTAATCGTCAGCGTAAGAGCATCGAAAACCCTGGCAACAATCCTCTAGGCCGTATCTTAAAAGTATATCAATCGAATAAAGACGTTGATGTTGAAACGCTTGAACTCAAACTTGATGAAGCTATCTTAAAAGAAACACCCGCTTTAGAAGCGCGTATTTCAATTATCAAAGTGATTGCGGCTATTGCTCCTATGATGGGTCTATTGGGTACGGTTACCGGTATGATCGCGACCTTCCAATCTATTCAATTATTCGGTACTGGTGACCCTAAATTGATGGCTGGTGGTATTTCTATGGCGCTTATTACTACCGTTCAAGGTCTTATTGCTGCATTGCCTCTAATGCTGCTACACGCAATCGTAGTTGCTCGTAGTAAGTCTATCGTTCAAATTCTTGAAGAGCAAAGTGCTGGTATTATTGCAGAACATGCTGAGAAGAGGGCTGACTAATGATGCTAATCCTGATGGACGTATGGGATTCCGTCAGGGGCTTCATGGCCTCGGGAGGCGATGTCCTCTGGTTGGTTGCAGCAGTGCTATTCCTGATGTGGGTGTTAATGCTTGAGCGTTATTGGTATCTAAATTGGATATCACCAAAACAACATCAAGCCGTTATAGCCTCTTGGGAAGCAAGAGAAGAGACAACTTCTTGGCATGCTCACCGTATCCGTGAAGCTTGGATATCCCAAGCGAGACAAGATTTGAATGCACGTATGCTGTTAATCAAAACCTTAGTAGCCATTTGTCCAATGATTGGTTTATTAGGTACTGTAACCGGTATGATTTCAGTATTCGATGTGATGGCAATTCAGGGGACGAGTAATGCTCGTTTAATGGCTGCTGGTATCTCTATGGCTACAATGCCGACAATGGCAGGAATGGTTGCGGCGCTATCGGGTGTGTTCTTTAGCACGCGTTTAGACTCAAAAATGAGAATCAGTTTAGAAAAGCTAAAAGACAGCATGCCTCACCATTAGAGAGAGATTGAACATGGCACGTAAGAAGCATTCCACTATGGAAGAGGAAGCGCAAATTGATATGACTCCGATGCTAGACATCGTGTTTATCATGCTGATTTTCTTCATTGTAACAACATCGTTTGTTAAGCCATCAGGCTTAGACTACAACAAGCCGAAAGCGTCACAGGCTACGTCTAAACCATCGGCAAACATCTTTATTGGCATCAGTAAAAATGGTGTCATCATGATGGAAAACCGTCAGGTTGATATCGAACGTGTAACGGCTAACGTAGAGCGTATGTTAGCTGAAGCACCTGAAGCAGCTGTATTGATTCAAGCAGACAAAGACTCTTTACATGGTTTAGTCGTTAAAGTACTTGATAACGTTAAAGCGGCCGGTATTGACAAAATTTCAGTTTCAGCGGGGAATGACTAATATGCTAAGAGCACTCGTATCAATAATCATTGGTGCTGCAGTGACTTTTGGGCTGTTTGCTTTCATGGCTTTTCTGGTCGGTGGTGGTGCACAACGCAACGCTGACTCAGAGGAAACCCCTGTTATTGAAATTACGATGGATAAACAGGATTCGAAGGCACAGAAAAAACCAAGGGTTACACCTAAGCCACCTCCACCACCGGAGCAGCCGCCGAAGCCGGATACTACTCCGCCTGATACGTCATCTAATATTGATACCAATATGGCGTTCAATATGGGTGGTATAGAATCTGGTGGACCCAGTACTGGTTTTAAACTCGGTAACATGATGACCCGCGATGGTGATGCTACCCCTATTGTTCGTATTGAGCCTCAGTATCCGATTGCTGCTGCTCGTGATGGTAAAGAGGGTTGGGTTCAACTTAGCTTTACAATCAACGAACTCGGTGGTGTCGATGATGTTTCTATTATCAAGGCTGAACCTAGACGTTTATTCGATCGTGAAGCAATTCGTGCATTGAAAAAATGGAAATACAAGCCGAAGATTGTTGATGGCAAGCCATTAAAACAAACGGGTATGAAAGTACAGCTTGACTTCACACTAGAGAAAGGGAGGTAGATAATGCGTAAAGTTACTAGTATCGCTACAGTGTTATTACTTTCAGTCTGTGGAAGTGCATTGCTGTCTAACTCTGTAGTTGCTGCTGAAAAGTGTGAAATTGACACCCGTCAATCTCGTGCTGTGGGCGATAGCGCTGCAAAAAAAGTTCAAAAATCTTTTAAAGCGTATACAGAAGGTAATTTAGACGAAGCAATTGCAATTTTGCTTGAAGCTAATGCTAGAAACGATTTCGACAAAGCGTATGTCGATCGTATGTTAGGTAACTTCTATGCTGAAAAAGGTCAGATGAAAACAGCTATCAAGTTTTTAAAGACTGCTGTAGATGCTGACATTCTTGGTGGTACCGATCATGCTGCAACAATGCGTTTGTATGCTGATTTGTTACTACAAGAAAAAAAGTTTAAAGAAGCAATTCCATATTATTATAAGTGGATGGACTTTACCTGTAACTCTGATGCGCAAATGTATCGCAGAATTGGTATTGCCCACACTGAGTTAAAAGAATGGAATAAAGTGCTTCAAGTTGCTGATAAGGGATTATCTTTATCTGAAACACCTGATAAAGGTCTGTATCAGATGAAGTTAACTGCTTACTTTAACCAGAAAAAGTACAATGAAGCCGTAAAAGTATTAGAAACTATGGTGCCGTTGTTCCAAGAAGATAAACGTCTCTGGGTTCAGTTGGCTCAATTTTACTTGATGACTGAAAACTATGATAAATCACTCGCTACATACGATTTGGCATACAAGAATGGCTTTTTAGAGACAGACAGTAACATTACTCGTTTGACTCAATTGTTAGCTCAAAAAGGCGCGCCTTATAAAGCTGCTACGATTTTTGAAAAGCACATGAAGTCAGGCCTTATTGCTGAAAACGAGAAGAGTTTTTCAACACTTGCTGGTTTTTATCATAATGCTAAAGAGTTAAAAGAAGCCGCTTACTATTATGGTAAAGCAGCTGCTGTTAACAACGAGGGTGATTTGTTTTTAAAACAAGGTCGCATCCTTTCTTTAGACCAAAAGTATCTAGATGCCATTCCTGTGCTTAAAAAAGCACTTGATGCAGGCATTGATAATCCTGGCGAAGCTCAATTTGAGTTAGCTTTATCATACTTAAGCCTTAAAAAGTACAAGTCTGCTTATCAGCGTGCACTACTTGCCGCAAAAGATGAAAAGACTGAACGTAGTGCTAAGAGCTATATTTCTTACATCAAAGAAAAAGCCCGTATTCACAACGTAACACTTTAATCTAAGCTTGATTTAAAAAGCCCCTTTTAGGGGCTTTTTTATTACCTAGTAAAAATAATAGAGTCATTTTTTTGGCCCGCTTATTTTATTGTGTGAATAGGTTGAATATTACTGCGTGAAATCTACCGAGTGACGTTAGGGTACTATTAATTGTTAGTTTGTGTGTTTTTTGTTGAAGTTTTGTTTCTTGTAAAGCTAGCCAAAGATACAATGGTTGTAACTTGTCGATTTTAGGACTTTTTCATTTAGATTGAATCGCTGCAATGGGATAAATCAGACCACTAATATTAAGCCTTTGACTCTATTAGGGTAACAAGGCGTGAGTTAATTTGTGTTAAGGAATAATAATAATGAATAAAACATTGTTGGCGTTAACGGTGTCCTTACTATTGGCCACTCAAGGTTGTTCAGAAGGCTCGACGGTTTCTTCTACGTCTGAAAAGACCTCAGAGTCTAGCGTCGCCGTTATGCCTCAATCTGCTTCAGAGCAGTATTTAGCGATGGTTGATGATTTTTTTAATGCCCAGTTAAAGCTTGAACCCATTTATGCCACCTTTGTTGGGGTTAACGATTATAATGACCAATTTGGTGGTGCATTAACTGAAGAGTACTTAGCGGCCCGTCATGACTTGAATAGTCATTACTTTAGCCAAGCTAAAACCATTGATGTTGAGAAGCTTCCTGCTTCACTTAAATTGAGTTACGACATGTTCATTTATGATCGTAACATGGCGCTTATAGGCGAAACCTATCCAGAGTATTTCTTACCTATTAATCAGTTTTCTAGCACAGTATTTACCATGGTGCAGCTGGGTAGCGGTGAGAGTGCTCAACCATTTAGGACTGTTAAAGATTACCAGAATTGGTTATTACGATTACAGGGTTTTATTAACTGGACTAAGCTTGCTCAGCAACGGATGGATGAAGGTATTGCCAGTAAAGTGGTACTACCTCGAGTGCTTGTCGAACGTATTATTCCTCAGTTAGATGCCCAACTTGTTGCAGATGCAGAAAGTAGCTTTTTTTATTCGCCAATAACGTTGCTACCTGACGATTTTACAAACGCACAAAAATCAGCATTAACTATCGAATATACACAACTTATCAATACTGAGTTATTACCTGCATTGACTCAGTTGCGTGATTATGTGAAGAATGTCTATTTGCCGAAATCTCGTGCTTCAGATGGTTGGTGGGGATTGCCGAATGGTAAAGACTGGTATCAACATTTAGCCAATAGCCACACCACAACAACCCTATCCGTGGATGAGATCCACCAAATAGGTTTGTCTGAAGTGGCTCGTATTTTAACTGAAATGGACAAAGTAAGAGAGCAAGTTGGTTTTAATGGCGATTTAAGTGCTTTTTTTGCTTCTTTATCGTCAGAACAAAAGTATTTTTTTAGTGATAAACAAGATCTTATTGATGGTTATATGACGATTAAAGATCATATTAATCAGGTTTTACCACAGTATTTCAATGTGATGCCCAAAGCGGATTATATTGTAAAACCTGTGGAAAGTTTCCGCGAAAAATCTGCCGCTGGTGCATCATATGAATCACCTGCAGTGGATGGCTCTCGCCCGGGGACTTTTTATATCAATACCTACAACTTAAAAGCACAACCTAAATGGGGTATGACAACCCTTTCTTTGCATGAAGCAGCACCTGGTCATCATTTTCAGATTTCGATTAAGCAAGAGTTAACCGACGTTCCACAATTTCAACGTTTCCAGGGTTATACCGCATTTGAAGAAGGCTGGGCACTGTATGCAGAATACTTAGGTGTTGAGATGGGCGTATTTAGCGATCCATATCAGTACTTTGGTAAATTATCAGATGAAATGTTACGGGCAATGCGATTAGTGGTTGATACGGGGCTTCATGCAAAAGGTTGGAGTCGTGAGCAAGCAATTCAATATATGAAGGACAATTCGCCTATGGCGGAGTCGGATATCATTGCTGAAGTGGAGCGTTACATGGCTATTCCTGGTCAAGCTTTGTCATATAAAGTGGGCCAACTGACTATTTTAAGATTACGTGCCGATGCAGAAAAAGCCCTTGGTGACAAATTTGATCTTAAAGGTTTTCATGACCAATTGTTAACATCAGGATCATTACCGATGGCCGTGATGGAAAACAAAATTGCCGATTGGATTAAAGCTGAATCAGCAAAATAAATGACGAACAGATGTGGTGACTTAATTATGTCATCACCTTGTCGTTATGTTAGTGTTATTTTTATTTAATATTACATTTTTAGGAGCGATATTATGGTACAAGCAACGGCTAGACACCTACTCGTAAGCACCCAAGATCAATGCGAATCACTCAAGCAACAGATCGAAGCTGGTGCAGACTTTGCCGAGATTGCTAAGGCAAACTCTTCTTGTCCATCTGGGGCGCAAGGTGGTGATTTAGGTTCTTTTGGTCCTGGAATGATGGTTAAAGAATTTGATGAAGTGGTGTTTAGCGCGCCATTAAATACGGTTCAAGGTCCGGTAAAAACTCAATTTGGTTTTCATTTACTTGAAGTCACTAGCCGCAGCTAGCGCGTAGTGATTATGTGATATCGAATGGCAGCCTAGGCTGCCATTTTTATTAATGAACTAAGAGAGGATGTATGCAAATAAATCTTTATAGTGAGCGCTTGAAATTGCGACATTTACAAAGTAAAGATTGGGAGCATTTTTTACGCTTACATCGTGATAAGGGTATCAATCAACATATCCGAAGTATTGAATCTGAATCGGAAATTGTTGCTAAATTTGAGCAGCGCAAAGCGATATGGCAATTTGGATCTGGAGACTGGTTATCTCTCGTTATTGAACGGATCGACACCAATGAATTTGTGGGGCTTATTGGTTTTAGATGCGACGATGCAGAATTAAGACGCGCCGAAGTAGGCTACCTTGTAGCACCAGAACAGCAAGGTTTAGGGTTTGCAAGTGAAAGCCTGCAAGCCTTAACGGATTGGGGGGCGTTACAATTTAGTATGCATAAATACATTGGTATTTGTGCTCAAGAAAATACCGCATCACGTAAGGTATTAGAGAAGGTTGGTTTTATTCTTGAGGGAACATTAAGACAGAATAGCTGCATTGATGGTATATGGTCAGATGACTGCTGCATGGGATTACTGACAGCACAAAGAGAGTAGCCCTTTTTTCTCATTCTGGCTTGCAAGTTAAAATAAAATCTTCGTTGTACTATATTCTAACGGGCATTTGTCACATAATGCGTAATACAACTGAAAACAATTCTCGTTAACAAGTGAAACTTTGATCTAGATTTGAGTTTAACTGTTTCAGTTCATATAAAATTTTAACGTTATTAATGTAGTTGAAGGTAGTGTTACATGAAGCTGAGTGAACTTAAGCCTGGTGATCAGGCGATTATCTCTGAAATCGGTCAATTAACGTTACCGCAAACTGTCAAACGTAAATTGTTATCTATGGGCATTACACCCAACACTCGTTTTCATTTTATACGTCGAGCCCCTATGGGCTCGGGTGTTGAGTTAGATTTACGTGGCAGTAAATTATGTATGCGTTGTGATTTAGCCGATATTATCGAGGTAGTTCTAAAAAATGACTAAACAATTTCACTGTGTCACCGTGGGTAACCCCAATGCAGGTAAATCGACTCTTTTTAATGCACTTACAGGTGCAAGCCAGCAGGTTGGCAATTGGTCAGGTGTAACCGTAGAAAAGAAAACCGGTAAGCTTAGTTACTCTGGTACTGATGTTTTTCTTACCGATTTACCCGGCATATATGATTTATTACCCGCAGGTAATAGCTGCGATTGTTCATTAGATGAACAAATCGCCCAGGCCTATCTTTCAAATCAACAAGTGGACGCCATTATCAACTTAGTTGATGCCACAAACGTTGAGCGTCATCTGTATTTAACCACTCAATTACGTGAGTTAGGTATTCCGGTTATTGTTGTCATTAACAAAATTGACGCAGCTAAAAAGCTGGGGATCAATATTAATGCAGATGACATGTCGGCACGACTTGGTTGTCCAGTCGTCACAATTTGCTCACGTAAGCAAGCCGATGTTGAACATCTACAGACTGAATTATTGGCATTATTGAAAAAAGGCGACACAACATCATCGTTATTACTGCAGTATCATGCTGATATCGAGGCAAGTGTCACAGCTTTACAGAAGCAAAATGACAGCCAAGGTCTTGTTGAGTTAAGCCGCGGACAAGCCCTTGCTATTTTAGCCAACAGTCATGGAAATGGCTGTGGTACCAGTGAAACGCAATTACACGACACGGTACAACAATGTACCCAGCGGGTAGAGCAAGCTGGTGAAGATATTGATATTATGATCGCGACGACACGTTACGATTTTGTGCAACAGGTGTTTGAAGCTTCAGTCAGTCAAGGTACACACGTTAGTGCCACTGATAGACTCGACAAGGTGGTGTTGCACCCCGTTTTGGGCATCCCAATCTTCTTGTTTGTTATGTATCTGATGTTTTTATTCAGTATTAACGTAGGTAATGCATTTATTGACTTGTTTGATATTACCGCGGGTGCCATTTTTGTTGATCATTTTGGGGCTTTGCTGTCGTCAATGGGCTCACCTGATTGGCTAGTGACGATTTTAGCTGGCGGTGTTGGCCAAGGTATTCAAACTGTCGCGACGTTTATACCGGTTATTGCAGCGTTATTTTTAGCCCTCTCGGTACTTGAAGGGTCTGGTTACATGGCTCGTGCAGCCTTTGTCGTTGATGGTTTAATGCGCCGTATTGGTTTGCCGGGCAAAGCCTTTGTGCCGATGATTGTTGGTTTTGGCTGTTCCGTTCCTGCCATTATGGCAACGAGAACCTTAGGCAGTGAGCGTGAGCGGATCGTGACAGGTATGATGGCACCGTTTATGTCTTGTAGTGCTCGCTTGCCTGTTTATGCGTTATTCGCAGCCGCATTCTTTCCACAGTCGGGTCAAAACTTGGTGTTTTTACTTTATATCATTGGTATTTTTGCTGCGATTGGTACTGGTTTATTACTGCGTAAAACGGTATTGCCAGGTACAAGCAGTGCCGTTGTTATGGAGCTACCAAGTTACGAAATGCCTAAATCTAAAGCGGTGTTCTCTCGCACAACTAAGCGAACTAAAAGCTTTATTATGGGCGCGGGTAAAACCATCATTATTGTGGTGACGCTGCTTAACTTTGTTAATGCTATTGGTACTGATGGCTCTTTTGGGCATGAAGATAGTAAAGAATCATTACTCAGCGCTGCGAGTCAACAAATCACACCCTTTTTTAGTCCAATGGGGATTGAGCAAGATAACTGGGCGGCAACAGTGGGTATTATTACCGGCATTTTTGCTAAAGAAGCTGTAGTTGGGACGTTAAATAGTTTATACAGCACCGTCGATGGTGATGACGTAGAACTTGTGTCTATTTGGGATAGCGTCAAAATCGGCTTAGCCACCGTTCCGGCAAATTTATTAGGCATAGAGCCAGGTGACCCATTATCAATTGCAATAGCGGGTATTACTGATTTAGATGAAGCTGCGATGGCATTGTCTGTTGATTCCTCCACATTCAGTGCGCTTCAAACAGGCTTTAAAAGTCAGATAGCGGCATTTTCATACTTGTTATTCATCTTGCTTTATACGCCTTGTGTGGCCGCTATGGGGGCCTTGGTTCATGAGTTTGGTGCTAAATGGGCTCGTTTTGCTGCAATTTGGACGTTTTCACTCGCCTATGGTTCGGCGACCGTGGTTTACCAAGGCGCGACCTTTACTCAACATCCGCTGCAGTCGGCCAGTTGGATCTGTTTCTTTGTTGTGGCATTGATTGGGTTTTATCTCTGGTTAAATAAAAAAGGTAGAAAAGCCCAACAAATTATTCCTGGAATACGCATTATCACGGAATAGTTAACCCTAATCCTGTTTGATTTAAACCATAAACCCAGCTTTGCTGGGTTTATTTGCTTTATAAGGTTAACTTTTTCGATCCTAGTAGTTGTAACTACTTAAGTTCTGTAGGATCATCTATTTTTATTCATATTGCCATTGTGCGCCAAGAGGAATTCCATGAGTCATGTGGACACCGAAGTACGTCCAAGTAACTTCATTCGTAATATCATAGACGAAGACCTAAAAAGCGGTAAGCATAGCCAAGTACATACTCGTTTCCCACCAGAGCCTAACGGGTATTTACATATTGGACATGCTAAATCTATTTGCTTAAATTTTGGTATTGCCAAAGATTATCAAGGTCAGTGTAACTTACGTTTTGATGATACAAATCCTGAAAAAGAAGACATCAATTATGTTAATTCTATTCAGGAAGACGTGCGCTGGTTGGGCTTTGAATGGTCTGGCGATATCCGTTATTCATCGAATTATTTTGAGCAGTTACACCAGTATGCTGTTGAGTTAATTAATAAAGGGCTTGCTTACGTTTGTTTTTTAAATGGTGAGCAAACAAGAGAATACCGGGGTTCATTAAAAGAACCGGGTAAAAACAGTCCTTATCGTGATACCAGTATTGAAGAAAACCTCACGCTGTTTGAAAAAATGCGCAAAGGTGAATTCAAAGAAGGCGAATGTGCACTGCGCGCCAAAATCGATATGGCATCGCCTTTTATGTGTATGCGTGATCCTATTATTTACCGTATACGTTTTGCCCATCATCATCAAACGGGGGATAAATGGTGCATTTATCCTATGTACGATTTTACCCATTGTGTTTCAGATGCGATTGAAAATATTACTCATTCAATTTGTACGTTAGAGTTTCAAGATAATCGTCGTTTATACGATTGGGTCTTGGATCATTTAGACGATTTTAACATCCCGGATCGTACGCGTCAGTATGAGTTTTCGCGTTTGAATCTTGAATATACTCTGATGTCTAAGCGTAAGTTGAATGATCTAGTCGTACGTAAACTCGTCACCGGTTGGGATGACCCAAGAATGCCAACGATTGCGGGCTTGCGTCGTCGTGGTTATACGGCTGCATCTATTCGTGAGTTTTGCTCACGTATTGGCGTCACCAAGCAAGATAATTTGGTTGAAGTAGGCATGTTAGATGCCTGTATCCGTGAAGAGCTTAATGAGCATGCTCCTCGAGCAATGGCAGTGTTAAGACCGATAAAAGTCGTCATTGAAAACTATTCGAATACTGAAACCGAAACCATTATTGCTGCTGCTCATCCAAACAATGAAACCATGGGAACTCGTGAGCTGACATTTGGGCGTGAGCTATTTATTGACGTCGCAGATTTTAAAGAAGAGGCAAATAAGCATTTTAAACGACTGGTTTTAGGTAAAGAAGTCCGTTTACGTAATGCTTATATTATCAAAGCTGATCGGTGTGATAAAGACGCTGATGGTAATATCACAACGGTTTATTGTACCTATGATGCAGATACTTTAGGCAAAAATCCTGCTGACGGTCGTAAAGTAAAAGGGGTTATTCATTGGGTTGAGGCATCAACAGCGAAACCTGCTGAGTTTCGTTTGTATGAACGTCTATTTACCAATGTAAATCCTGCGGCTTTTGAAACGGTCGATGAAGTCCTTAACCCCAATTCACTTACTGTGGTCAAGGGACTGGTTGAACCTAGTTTGGGCAATGCATCGGCTGAAAAAACCTACCAGTTTGAACGTGAAGGTTATTTCTGTGCTGACAGTAAAGATTCTAGCGCTGAACATTTAGTGTTTAACTTAACCGTACCGTTACGAGATACTTTTGCGTAATCAAGGTCATTAGTAAAAAAAAGGCGCTGAATGCGCCTTTTTTATATCATTTTTTCAATAATCAATAATCAATAATCAATAACTCATAATAAGTTACCAATAAATTATTGCATCATTGGGCCTAAGCCAATACTCCATAAAATCACACTACTTGCCATCAGTGCGACTAATAACACCAGACCAGCGGTCACTACTGAGCTTGCATAAATAAAGCCTTTTTCTTCAGGGATATTCATAATAATAGGAACACCTGCATACAGAAGATAAACCGAATAGGATAAGCCAATTAGTCCGATGACCATAATGAACCATAGTACAGGGTAGAGTGCGGCTAGACCGACCATAAACAGGGGCGTCGCAGTATAGGACGCTAATTCAAGAGCTTGTGTATAGGTTGGATCTGCATCAAACGTCCTACCCATCCAAAAGGCTAAATAAGCAAGCGCCAAAACGCCAATAATTAAACCAAAATACATCGCAATTGACATCAGTAATGCGCTTTGTGATGTAAGAAATAACGGTTCTCCAACGCCAGGATTCCAACCAATGTGTGCCGTTGCAAAATAAGCACAAATTGCCGGGATAAGTGCGATAAGCAGTATATGGCTCAAACTGCTTTTTAGCGCTTCATGATTTTTTTCAATTTTTTGCCACTCTTGTTTCGGATGAGTGTACAGTCCCATTAAGTGATTCAATACCATTATAGTTATCCTTGTTTAGCATTTTTTGACCTAGTTCGCCAAACAACGACGAACTGACTACAGCTCTTTACCCACCGCCTTAATCAGTCCACATCTACTTATCAACAGGCGTTATTGTGTTGGCATCACACTGAGATGGTTCCATTGCCAACATCTATGTTGTTAAGTTATGACTCTATCCCAATGTAGAGTCATCATTTAAGGTGATCGATTGCATCTGTTACAAAATCGTTAAAATAAGCTGCTTAGCTTATTTATTAAACATAAATAGACTTTCGTCAAGTGGTATTACGTTTTTGACTTCAGAAAAGATCGTTATATAGGTAAAATAACCTTAGTTTTTTTGAAAGGATTATCCATCTTATGCAGCAATTACTGGTCCCTATTTATGACTTTCTAGGTTGTGAGACCCCAAACAGTTGGCTTGAACAAGCAAAACAACCTGAACAATTAACGCCACTGTTGATCGACCATTGCAACTGCGAGCTTAAGGCTGCTCAAACGGCTATTTTAATGATCCGCAAATATGCGATTGATAAAAGTAGTTCACATCTATTAAAGGCTTGGGCAAAACCCTATGAGGATTTTATCTATCAACCAGACCGTAATGTGCAAGCATTTTTGGCTCGTGATAGTAAAAAAAATGATATCACCAGTGAATTAGTCGCCAACAAAGACTTAACCAATAGTGCTGACTTAATGAGTAAAATGGTGCGCCTTACCAAAGAAGAGTTTCATCATTTTGAACAAGTCCTGCAAATTATGTCTGCACGCGGTATTGACTACCGTAATATTCGCGCAGGCCGTTATGCCAAACAATTAATTTCTCATGTCCGAACTCATGAGCCTGAGACCATGATTGATAAGTTGATTATTGGTGCGTTTATTGAGGCGCGTTCGTGTGAGCGATTTGCCAAGCTTGCGCCGCACTTAGATGATGACTTGGCTAAGTTTTACACTTCATTACTTCGTTCAGAAGCTCGGCATTATCAGGATTATTTAGCTCTTGCTGAGGTTGTAGCAGGTAAAGATATTAGTGTACGAATTAATTATTTTCGAGAAAAAGAAATGCAGTTAATTTTGTCAGTAGATACAGAGTTTCGTTTCCACAGTGGAATACCGCCTCAATAATCAATAATCAATAATCAATAATGGCGCTATATAAACCAAGACTCACAGTTGATATCAATTCTGATACCTTCAAGTGAGCCTAGTTTGTTGCGGAAAAGGGTAATGTTACTAACTCACAACCTTTATCACTGACATTTAGCACGCTGCCTTGAGTATACCAATCACCGACCACCACACGTTGTTCTTGAGCTGTGAGCTGATGAATCGCGGGCCGATGTGTATGACCATGGATCATTCGTTGGCAGCCAGTACTTGCTAGTAGTGCTGTGACCGCGCTTGGCTCAACATCCATAATTTCGTGGTGTTTGTGCTGATTGTCTTGCACACTTGTTTGACGAATTTTAGCGGCAATGTTTAAGCGGGTCTTTTTAGGTAAGTGGGCGTAAACCCAGCGAACAAGTCCAAAACTTCGAAAGCGTCTGAATCGCTGATAAGCAATATCAAGTGTACAAAGGCTATCACCATGCAAAATCACGGTGTTAACACCGTACAAGTTGATACAATACACCTCAGGCAATATTTTCATACCTGCGCGTTGGCAAAATTGTTTGCCAACCATAAAATCACGGTTACCATGAATAAAGTACACTGGTAGGGTGTCTGATACCGTTTTGATTGCCTCCGCGATGGCAACACTAAAGGGTTCTGCAATATCATCACCCATCCACACTTCGAATAGATCGCCGATGATATAAAGCGCTTCAGTATTGTCTAAACCATGGTTTAGAAAATACACAAAGGCTTGAGTAATATCGGGGCGATCAACACTCAAGTGCAAATCGCCCACAAAGATTGTTTTTTTCACAATTACGCTTTAACGCTAACGCTTTTGATCACAATGGCTTCTAATGGCACATCTTGATGCATGCCATTGTTACCGGTTGCAACATTCTTGATTTTTTCAATAATATCTAAGCCTTCAACGACTTCACCAAAGACACAGTAACCCCAGCCTTGAGAGGTTTCTGATTTAAAATCAAGGAAGGTATTATCATTTACGTTAAAGAAAAATTGTGCCGTTGCTGAATGCGGATCAGACGTTCTCGCCATTGCAACTGTGCCTTTACGGTTAGATAAGCCATTGTTAGCTTCGTTTTTGATTGATGCTTTAACACTTTTTTGGCTCATCTCTTCAGTGAAACCACCACCTTGGACCATAAAACCGTCAATAACACGGTGGAAAATCGTACCGTCAAAAAAGCCATCTTCAACATACTGCATAAAGTTAGCGGCAGTGATAGGCGCTTTTTCTGCATTTAGTTGCAAAGTAATATCGCCGAAATTGGTATGTAAAGTAATCATGTTATCTCACTTGAAAAAATTGATTTGCGCGATTCTAACTTATCTTAAGTGCCGCTTAAAGTGCATTGTTCAAAACAGGTGACATCATGGTAGAATCTGAATTAATATTTCCCGTTATAAATTAGTGTAAAAGAGACCATTCGATGTTAAAGATTTACAATAGTATTAGCCGTGATAAACAAGAATTTATACCAATAAATCCAGGTAAAATCGGAATGTACGTCTGTGGCGTGACCATTTACGATTTATGTCATATTGGTCATGGGCGTACCTTTGTTTCGTTTGACATGATAGTACGTTATTTACGTTACCTAGGTTATGAGGTGAATTTTCAGCGTAATATTACCGATGTTGATGATAAAATCATCAAACGGGCAGCTGAAAACAATGAATCTTGTGAGTCACTTACTGAGCGCTTGATTGCCGAAATGCATAAAGATTTTGACGCATTAAATATGATGCGACCTGATTTTGAGCCTCGGGCAACGTTACATATTGAAGAAATTATCGATATGGTTGAGCGTTTACTGGACCGAAAACATGCCTATGTCGCCAGTAATGGCGATGTCTTATTTAGTGTTGCCTCGTTTCCTGAGTATGGCCAGTTGTCAGGTCAAAACCTTGATCAACTTCAAGCGGGTGCTCGAGTTGAAATTGATAATGCCAAACATAATCCGATGGATTTTGTGTTATGGAAAATGTCAAAACCCGGTGAGCCGACATGGGAATCACCTTGGGGACCTGGTCGTCCTGGTTGGCATATTGAATGTTCAGCCATGAACAGTAAACATTTGGGATCACATTTTGATATTCATGGTGGCGGCTCTGATTTACAGTTTCCTCATCATGAAAATGAAATTGCTCAGTCTTGCTGTGCCCACGATACGCCTTATGTAAATTATTGGATCCACACCGGAATGGTGATGGTTGACCGTGAAAAAATGTCTAAATCATTAGACAACTTTTTTACCATTCGTGATGTGCTTAAGCATTATGATCCTGAAACGGTACGTTACTTTTTATTATCCGGTCATTATCGCAGCCAGTTAAATTATTCTGAAGATAATTTAAAGCAAGCTCGTTCAGCATTAGAGCGTTTATACACGGCGATTAAAGACTTAGACTTAACCGTCGACGCAGCTCCTGCTGAAGCGTTTGTGGCCAAGTTCAAGTTGGCAATGGATGATGACTTTAATACGCCTGAAGCGTATTCGGTTTTATTTGAGATGGTACGTGAAATTAACCGTCTTAAAATAACCGATATGACTGCCGCCTCTGCATTAGGTGTGCGTTTGAAGCAATTAGCGGATGTGCTGGGAATTATGAGCCAAACACCAGATGCTTTCTTTAAAGGTGAGGGCAGTGATGATGAAGTGGCAGAAATTGAAGCGCTTATTGTCGAGCGTAACCGCGCCCGCACCGAAAAAGATTGGCCCGCAGCTGATGTCGCCCGCGATCGCCTCAATCAACTAGGTGTGATCTTAGAAGACGGACCAAGCGGCACCACATGGCGTAAAAAGTAAGTCTGACATTGAAATGATCCTTTAGCCTGCATTTATGCGGGCTTTTTTATTGCTTCGTGTTGACCTTGTTTTACCAGTTCATCTAAGCAATCTAATGCATTGGTTGAATGTTGCCAAAATGTATTAGTTAATACTTGTCTTGTTTGTGGACTACAAAACGCTTGTCTTGATGAGTCGGCTACATTTAATGAGGGTTCAGCATTGACGGCCATGTGTTTGAGCATATTTTGCAACTCGGCAAAGTTATAAACACTGGGCCCAGCAGCAGGAAGTTTCGCTACATAAGAATATTCACTTCTGCATTCGCTGTGATAGTGCGCCTTATCAAATGGAAAAAAAGCGATATCGCATTTGTATTGTAATGCATCAATGTAAATCGATGAGTAGTCAGTGATCAGTAAATCTATTTTGTTGATAATACCGTATATGTCGTCCCATTCGGTAATATTGATGATATTAGGGTATTGATCCAGTTCAGCCGCAAAATGCACTTCATTTGGATGTAATCGCAGTAATAGTATTTGGTTTTGATCGATCAATTGTGTTGACAAGGCTTTAAAATTAATGGCCTCAGCATAAATGTTATTATTGTCATTGGTTAAGCTTGAATCTCGCCATGACGGCGCGTAAAGAATAACGTGTTTAACCTCTTGATTAGTAAATGGTGTTTGATGATTATTGATTTGATAATAACGATGATAATCGGTACGAGGATTACCACAACAGAGAAACTGCTCGTCTGTCATTTTAAAGCCAGTGCGAAAAAGCCCTTTCACCGTATCACTGGCAGCAAGCATGAAATCGGGTTTGACGTACTGTTGATGATACAAGGCTTTAGCATTTAATTTTTGCGCCCATGTCGATGGATGATAAACCGAGTGTAACGGTCCATTACTGATATCAAATTCGATTTGTTTTAATGGTGAACCATGCCATAAATTAATTTTAATAGCACCCTTAGCAAAGTACTGATTAATATCACCAATATAACTATTATAAATATAGTATTTAGCCGTTAATGCATGAAAAACGCCCATTAAAGACCAACGATAATAAGCTAAATAGCCTTGTTGTGTTAACTGCTTAATGAGTGCTTTATCACCCGATATCCAAATCGCGGTAATGGTTTGTTGTCTTTGCCAATGGAGAAACAAGTATTTGCTATTATCTGCAAACTTGTTTTTATAGCAGCCCATGACCGCTTTATGTTGCTTCGGTATCAAACCTGACAAACAATAAAGCGTTTGAGTGATGAGTAATCTAATACATTGATCAACATAGCTAAATAACATGTTAATTCCTTATGCAATATTAGCGCTAACGGGATGATTTATTGGATCTGGAATCACTCTGTTGGCAAGATTATTCTTAATTTCTGTCGTTGAAATTTGTTGCGTGCGTTCAAGATAAAATACGTTACAGATATCAGATAAATCATCAAATTTACCTTTCCAGTCATCACCAATAGCAAAGATGTCAGCATTTAGCCGAATAATATCATTCCTTTTCTGGCGCCAATCGTTTTCAGCTATCACCTCATCAACATATTTACAGGCTGCGACAATTTCTTGTCGTTGTTGAAAATTGAAAAACGCGGCCTTACCTTTAAGCGCATTAAATTCGTCGGTGGATACCCCCACAATTAGCTTATCACCAAGCTTTTTTAAGCGTTTAAACAACCTCACGTGTCCAAAATGAAATAAATCAAACGTGCCGTAAGTAATGATAGTTTTCATGGAATACCTCAAGTCTTGATATATGAATTAACGAGCATTGATTGAGTGGGTTATTTGCCATAATCGACGCAGGTAACCTAGTTGACTTAATGGTTGAAACTCCATTTCAACCAATTCTATTTCTTCCTGTGGGGTCGTATCATTCAGTAGGATTTGTACCGGACCAAATACACCATAACGTGCATGTTGGTGACCCAGAGAACTTGCGCCAAAGAGCAATAGCTCACCTTTAACGACGAGCCACAATTGTGGCAACTTTGCCAGCACCGGAGCGTTGATGGCGATTTCAATCAAAGAGATAAGCTGTTGCTGATTATTACTGACGCAAATCCGTTTAATGGGATGTTTAGGCCGTTGAATACAAGCTACCAGTAAACTGATTAACATAATCGGTAGGGTTAATAGAATTAACAATGCCGCCACTAATCGGGTGATAAATGACACCTTGGTTAATTTCTTTACCTTGAGATGACATGTAGAAACAAGACTAGGATCGTTGACTTTAACCCAAGTATTTTTGGCAATATCGATAATGTAATCTTGAGATACAATTTGATTGCTAACATTAAGGTTATTACCAATGTATGTATTGGGTAATACGATACTATTGCTTAATTCGCTATTATCGATATAACAATGCTGGCCGATCACGATCGCACCGTGACATTTTACCTTATTATTTAAATAGGTATTGGCTCCAATGTTGCCGTAAGTTTTTTGGTTTGCAAAACTAGGGTGCTGTGTTTGATGTTCAATTCTAAGTTGGTTATTTTTTTGCGCGGAATCAACTCTACGGCCTTTTAAGCCAAAGGTGTCGGCATGTTTAATAATATAATGGTTTGCGGCAACAAAATTGTCGATGCTGTCTAGATGGAAAGCCATACCGTGTAAGACTTGATTAATGGTTTTATCGTTATCTTTTTGGGGAGCGGCTAATGGCCAATTTAAATTGTGCCCATGTAAGCGGCCCTCGGGTAGCATTAATAGTCCAGGGTTTAGATCGCTCATTGAGGCTAGCACAAATGCTTGTTTAACCTGCTTGGCAAATTCAACAAAACGTCTAATACAAGGTGTGCGAACAATATCACCCCTCACGACTAATAGAGACTGATTAGGGTCTAATTTCATCCGTTTTAATACTGATTCAATATCTTCTTCTGGTTTGCTTAAAAAATATTCGATAGTTAAATTCCATTTAGCACCGTTAGCAACATGGGATTCAATTTCTGCAGCATTATTGGCGATGACTAATTTCGCACGGGTAATACCCGCTTGAGCAAGATCTTCAAGGGTATAGTCAATTATTGCTTTGTTGGCCACGGGTAATAACGCAGCACAGTATTGACGATTCAATGGTGCCAGTTCGGTCGCTGAACGGTTGGCAAAAATAATGGCTTGCATATCCTTACTCCTAGTATGCACCCCGGGCGAAAATAACTGCCGGAATGGTCTTAAATAATAACTTAATGTCTTTTATCAGTGATTGTTGGTAGATATAATCAACATCAAGTTCAACCTGTTTGTCGAATGGAATGTGAGATCGGCCAGATACTTGCCAAATACAGGTAATACCGGGTTTAACCATTAATCTTCGTCTATCTGATAACTGATATTGGTTCACTTCACTGGGTAATGCAGGACGCGGGCCAACTAATGACATATCGCCTTTAAAGACGTTCCAAAGTTGTGGTAATTCGTCAATTGATAGCTTACGGATCCAAGCGCCGATGTGAGTGATCCTAGGATCAGATTTCATCTTAAACAGCACCCCACCTTGCATATCATTCTGTGCAGTTAATTTAGCCAATCTAGCTTCTGCATCGGTAAACATTGAACGAAACTTAAACATAGTAAACGGTTGATTGTCTTGTCCTGCACGGGTTTGGCTAAAAAATACATTGCCTTTTGATTCAAGTCGTATCGCACAAGCCGTGAGTAATAAAAGCGGAGACAGCATCAGCAATAAGCTAGCCGACGCACTAATATCCAATAGCCTTTTGCTGATTTGGTTTAACTTTATTTTGCTGAAAAACCATCGTTGTTTACCCCATGATTTTCGCTGTGTGGTAGCGTCTAAAAGGTTGACGTTTATCGATGTCGCAACCAACGGATTTGCATTTTGAGACGGCGTTGATGCAAATTGCAATGTGGCTTTGTTTGCACTCTTATGCGCTAGTAATCGCTGCGCGATCAAATCAATTAATACCCGCAGAACAAACAATGGGTTGCCAATAATATATCGACGCCACATTCTCTTAGGCTCTTGCATTAACCGCCAAGTCCATTCCATTCCCATTTGACGAAGTGCCAAAGGTGCACGAGTGACCGCATCAGCATAAAAGTCGAATAACCCTCCGACACCAACGGCTGCTCCCACATTCAACTGATGCTGATGATTAGCTATCCACATCTCTTGAGTAGGAGCCCCCATAGCGACCAATAAAATTCCGCTATCAGACTGATTAATATGCTTAATGATGTCCTCAGTTTGATGAGCTTTAAAATAGCCATCTTGTATGCCAGCAATGCGTAATTGGGGATAACGTTTTGTCATGTTCGCCGCGGCTTTTTCTGCTACGCCAGGTTTAGCACCTAACAAATAAATAGATGTGCCATTTTTGGCTGCTTGTTCACATAAGCGTGGAAACATATCGGTGCCATTAACATTATCTTTAAGCACAATGTGGTTGTATTTACAGGCTAAGCGCAAACCACTGCCGTCAGCAAAAACATGCTTGGTTTGATTTAATACTTGGCGATACTCAATATTGGTATGGGCAATATTCATGCAGTCTGTATTGACGAATGCGAAAGCGTCACAGTTACGGCTTCGGCCACTGGTTAATAAGCTATCAATGGCTTGTTTCATGGTGACGTTACTAATCGCCACTTTGAGTAAGGTAAAATGGGTCTGGCTAGTGCAAACCATCTTTGATGACAAGGTATAACCTATTAAGCAACGAAGGGTTGTTAATATATAGCGGCTCACTGAGGCATTTAATTTCGGGTCAATGGTAAACTTGTCATAGGCAATACCCATTCTTGAGTGCATTTGGCTAAAGGACATTAAACCTGGACGGACTATATAGTCTTGATATTCCAATACCTCATATTGATATTGACAACCCACAAAGCCAAGCTCACCTTTAATCACATTAATGAGGCCTAACCAATAGGACCATTGCGGCTGAATAAATTGTAATAACGCGATAGGTTTTTCATTGCCGCTGTGTAAATAGACCACTTCAATCGCTTGAGCGTGCTGATATTTCAAGTAACAAGCTTTTAATAATAACAACGGACTGACCAAGAGTAGTAATATCAAGCTGATAATTGATTCAACTATTCTGACTGACCATGAAATGTTTTTGATGTGAGTGCGCATAAGCCACCTCGATAACCATTGTGGTACGGATAGGAAACTCGGTGAGTTTCCTAATGAGTTATCTAGATAATGCTTAAATCGTGCCACTATTTATAATGTTGATTTGTATGGGTTTATTTTGATTTGTTTGGGTTTGTTTCACCTGATTGCAGTTTGCAAAGCAGCTTGCAATCAGATGATATTGCTTGAATGAACCTTGTTATAAGAACGCGGATGACACGCCGTCACGGATAATCTTGTATTTTTGGATTAAACCAATGATTTTATGTCCTACACTTTCACACCAATGGTAGCAAATTGCCGGCAGTATCCATTGTAAATAAGCGGCACTCACAGTGCTAATTGTCCTGCCCATTTCATCGATTAGAATTTTAGGTGACGTTTGTAATGCTTGGGTGGCTAATTTGGCTGCCATTTTGCCATCTTTCATTCTTATTGCTTGACGAGCTAAATAACGTAACTGATAAGCTCGTGCAATATTTTCATGACGTTTTAATAGTTTAGGAGCAAAATATCTTGCCTTGTTGATCATTTGCTCCCAAGAGGCAAGCTGCTTTAGTAAGTTAGCGGATAATCCGCCATGGTTAAGTCGATAATAAGTTAACGGTTGCGGCAATCCTTCCATTTTCCACTTAGTGGTTGCCACAATACGCAGCCAACATTCGATATCTTCAGATTGACGAAATTTTTCATCAAAATAACATGAGTACAACTCATATTTGTATACCGCTTGAAAACGAATATCATCCAACGTTTCGCGGCGGATAACGGGTGCTGAGCCATTACCAACCGGATTACGGCAAAGTAAATGTGCAGCATCAATATTAGTTAACTGTGGCATTTGGTAAAAATCAATCGTTTTGCCCTCATAGTTCATAAAGCTTGAACGTGAAAAGCTGATCCCCACCTTAGAGTTTTCGTCTAAATGGGTGCAGTGACGCTGCAGTTTTTCTGTATGCCACATGTCATCGGAGTCAATAAAGGCGACGTATTTACCTAAAGCATGACGAATTCCGGTATTACGAGCAGCTGCCAGTCCTTTGTTTTCAATATGATTAATGATACGGATACGAGGATCGATTATTTTCTGACAAATTCTCAGACTATTGTCCGTCGCACAGTCATTAATGATGATAAGTTCAAAATCAGTCAATGTTTGACTTAAAACAGATTCAATGGCTTGTTTCACAAATTTCTGCACATTATAAACGGGCATGATTACAGAGATTTTAGGGCTCATGATGATTCTCCTACAGGGCTTAATTGGAGAGTGCTTTTAAACACTCTTTGATAGCTATAAATACTCACTAGCGGTAACGTGATGAGATAGGTGACCATTACTGTTTGAGCTACGGCAACGAGGCTATATTGACAAGCAATACTGATGACCACGGCATATAGTGCGGTTAGTAATAGGTTGATTTTCAAATTGACTTGGCTTAAGCCATTAACGAGCAATAATTGACTAGCGGCTTCGCCTAATGGCCTTGCTAAACCACTCAGACACAAAAACAGGAATACACTCACAGCATCCGTTGCGAGCCATTTATCGCCATAGACCATGGGCACATACCAATGTGATAACAGGCTTTGTAATAAAATTATCGGGATGGTTATCGCCATAATGGCTGCAATGCTGCTGAGATATTTAGCACAAAGATCGCGTTGTAAAGAACTGCGTTGACAAAGGTGACTGTAAAACGCGGTGCCAAAACTTTGTATTAAGCCAAGGCTGATCCCTAAACTGATGTTATAAGCAAAAAAGTACACTCCGAGTGTCTCTATTCCCATAAAGAAACCAATTAGCAAGTAATCGATATTTTGTCTAAGGGTGGTGGTGAGATCGCTTAAGCTCACCGGAATACCAAAAGCTAACAACGAGGTTATTTTAACCAAGTTGATGTCCCTAAAGGTGTTCGAAGTAGACAGCGTTTGAGGAAGAGGATTTTGATAACGATGGATCGCAATCCAAATAAAAATAACCAGAACTTTGGGTAAAATAATGGCCCAAATTCCAAAGCCTAATAATGCCAATGTGGCCGTTAAAAACGCATCTATTAGGGTCTGCCATAAATTAGCTCTGCCCACAATACGCATATTATTTCTACGCAAATTTAATGTTGCATACTGCATACCCATTGGTAGAAATAAAAAGCTCGTCGCCATTAGCGCGATAGGCATAACCAATTGAGGAGATTGGTAGTAGTTCGCTAATGGAAAACTAATCGCCACCATAAGCAAAAAGGCAATGATGCAGACGATGACATTGACCCAGTTTGCACTGTTAAAGTGGTCGGAAAAGGTTTGATCATCCATGCGAATTAATGCCGCTGAGGTAATACGGCGAGTGGCGGTGCAAATGAGTTCAAATAGGGTGAGTACGATTGCTGCTTGGCCAAAAATTTCGGGCATTAATAAACGCGCTAAAATAACACTGGAAACTAAGCGGATCATCCGGCCACTAAATTGCGCAGAACCAAGCCACATCATACTTTTCCCCAACCCCGCAAAGCCTTGATTTATGAGTTGGCTTGATTGATATAACTTATTAACGTGCCAGTTTTTCATATTAATCCCAGGGTAATTTACTGCATAGATGCTATGCCTCGTAGGGATTGATACATAAATTGTGCCATATTTTAATGCATTGTTTTATATGGTTTATTTGTTTTTTTTAATTGAGAAAGGCGATTTGTGAAAGGTCGTGTTGCAGATTGCAAAAGCAAAATGCAACGTTCGATAGTCTGGAGGGCGTAAGCTTTATTTGTTGAATCTGTCGAGAAAACCCTGTGATCCGAGCGGAGCGAAAGTCGCAGAGTAGTTCACTTAACGAATATCGCTAAGTGATAGACTTGATGAGTAAATGACCTTGATGAAATTGATTTACTGCTTGGTGTCAACAAGGTGCGATGGCGCGGTCGGTGGATCAATAAGCGCTTTGCCCAAAATGATCAACCCAGGCCAAAATAGATAAGCGAGAATTTCTAAGTTTTCACCAAAAGTGTATAGCATTAACAGCATCAGTATCGCCATGCCTACTTTTGCCAATGGGTGGGTAAAAATCCTCAGCAATAACACCACAAATGTCACTAGCATGGGAATAGCCAGTGCTATAGCCCCCACCAAACCTTTGACAAATAATAGCCCATACCAAGTATGGTGAGAACCAATTGGCATAAACTCCACCATATGCGGTCCTCGCTCAACAATACCATGACCAAACATAACCGCTTCGTTCCACCATCGTTCAACAGCAATATCAGCTAAGGACTGTCGAACCCGAGTGGAGTCTGCTCTGGCTCCTTTCACCGCAGCAATAGTCATGGTTATTTTATTCAGAATGGATTCACCAACAAATCCAGTCGCTAAAATGATAGGGCATAATATAAAGTACAGGAGTGGGGTACGGACAAATTTTAGCATCGAGAAGTAGCCAAATAAGGCCATATAGCAAATTAAGGCCAGCCGAGATTGAGACATTAGCACCATAAGTAAACTGCCAATAACCCCCCAACGTTTCCAACGACGAGAAGACTCTTGAAGTGCAAAAATAAAATATAAATTGCCCAACATCCCTAATGCGGGAGCCCAAGGTGTAAATAAACGCCAGCGCGGGATCCCACTGCCAGGATCTATCTCATATAAGCTTAATGAGAAAAACTCAGGCCCTGGGCCACCAATAATACTTAATGGGGAAACATATAAGGTACTGGGTAATTTAAGTAGCCATGCCAGTACAAATATCGGCAGCAATATAACGGTATGTTTGCAGACTTGACAACACGCTCGGTAAATAACTTGCGGCCTAATGTCTAAACAACCAATTACAGGAAAAATAGCCAATAAAGCCCATCCCTTAGCCCAGCCTATACTCGACTTTATTAATTTGGCTATGCCCAAGCCCTGTTCAAGATGGCCAACAATAAGGGCGATTAACATCACCCACATACCTAATAACCAAATATACAGCGTTAAGCTGATGGTACTTGCGGGTTGATAAGACAGCTTTTTGACCAGTAAGCGACAAAATAAAATCCAAGCAATAACCGGAGCGATAATATAAAGGGCTCCCACTAGCCAAAACAAATAGCTGTAGACTATGGCTTTGTAGACGATTCTTTCGTCAGCATTTTGCGGAGTAACGGTTTGCGGATCCATAAAATACTCAGTCCTATTATTGCCATAAACGATGCGCAAAAGGCCGCAACAAGTAATAACATGGTCGCCAAATTATCTGCTTTAGAAGCAAATGAAGGTGGCGACAATAATTGCAATAACGGATAGGCAGTAAAAATATCCGCTTTACCTACATCCATTTTGGCTACAGCAGAGGTCATTACCGCGGTGGCCAGTTGATGAGCTCGATGTAAATCTTCTAGTTTTGCGGCATCATCATTAGACAAGTCTAAACGGATTTCCCAGTGTACAATTTGTTCATCCAATGTGCTAAGTTGTTGCTTTAAGCCAAGATGTTTAGCCCTTAGTTGTATCAGTTGCCCCATTAACTCTGCGCGGCCATCAATGTCTTTTAACATCAGTATATTCAGTAGCTTGGTTTGTTGTATACGCTGTTTTTGTCTTAATAATAACGTTATACGCGCTTCTAAGGCCGTTTGTAGTTTAGTTTCTTCGGCACGTAAACTGGTTATTTGTGGATGATTAGTTCCATAATGAGCGGATAGGGCATGTTGTTGGCCCATGGTGTCATTGTAAGCCATTAATAGCTGCTGAAAGAGCTTATCATTATGCAGCTTTAACAGAGCCGCGGCCTCATCAGATGATGTTCCTAAATGTTGATGTAGACTTTGTTCTTCCGCTTCAATTCCGGTTAATGTAGACAGCATATTGACCCGACCATGGCGTAATCGCTCAATGGTTAATGCGAGTTCTTTAAACTGATCAAGTGATACTAAACCACGTTCTGACTGAAAGGCTAAAATAGCATCTTGAGTCTTTTTTACTTTGCTATTGTAGCCAGCTAAACCTTGACTAATGCCACTATCTCGAAGATTCACTTCATCGGTACGAAGGTCGCTGAGCAGCTGTTGTAATGAACGATATAATGCCCAACCTTTATCTTGCGCTTCTTGAGCTGTACCGCCTTTAACGCTAAATTCCATTAGACCCGTTTGGCTGGGTAACGTAAGCTTTGGCTTACCGAGTTGTGCAACGGACATTTTTAATTGTTTTGCCGCCTGAGTCATTAACATATCACTGCTAGATATGGCTTTATAATTTTCTCGAGGATCAATTGCCGAACTCAAATAAGGTGAGCTAGATGAGCTGGTTGCTTGGCCTACGCTATCTAGGTTAACTAATGCTCCAGCACCATTACCGGGTAAGATTAATATCCACTTTGACACGTAAGAGGTGGGTTTAATCACCAGTAATATCGACGTCATGATCCAGATAATTAATAAGCTCATCATTGCCGTTTTAAGATATAAACGCTTACGTGCTTTGGGGGTGAGTTTACTGCCTTCCAATGCTGCCCGTTTTATCCAAAATAAGTAAGCCAATTCGCTTAAGCTATTATCTTTGGCATCATTGATTTGATAATCAGCTTCATTGTTATTGTGTGCCCTTTTTTGCTGGTTTTTGTCTTCAATAACATTATCCATGACATGCTCCTTATAACCAGCCAATTAAGCTGCTTGGAATAATGACGTCGGTTAGGCTACGTGCAAGTTCACGGAAGTTGGTCATTCTTGAGTCATAACAGGCAATGCCATCACCCGGTAATAACACTGGGTTCATATTATTTTTCCAAGATTGCTGTATTAACCCATCAATCGAACGTTCGACTACATCCATCTGATTCGATAATGGGTTTTTAGTCACTAATAATATGTAACGACTGGCATTGGTTGATTGCGCGCCGCCGACACAGTTGGCTGCAATGGCGCCATGGAGTAAGCGTGTACCGTAAGGGAATCGGGTGGCTTCTCTGTCTACTGCTGATTGGCTGTTTGAACTTGCTGGTTGGGTTAAGTTAGACATAAATACTCGAATACCCGGTGTTGTAATCGGCGATGGTCTAGCCAATTCGTCATTGAATTGGTTTGTTGAGGGGACATACACTTTGTCCCCTGCCATTAAGGTAAACTCTTGAATCGATTCGCCGGTTAAAACACCTGTTAAGTCGATGCGGTATATCCGATTATCACGAATAACATTCACCGCCGTTAAATCGGCATCTGGACGAATACCTCCAGAAGAACGAAGCGCTGCATCAATGCTTCGCTCAGTGGCTTGATCACCAGAAAAATCACTTCCGTCATCTTTAGTTTCAATGGGTTGTTTTTTATTAATCATGTGCTGACCAGGTTCATATACCGCGCCAGAAGTGGTGATATTAATCGGGGCCCAACTGATGGGCACAATGCTGATACGGATAGCAGCAGGTTGCATCAGTTTTTCAATGATCAATTGATGCCTGATGGCATCGTTCAATTGTATTAAGGTGAGGTTTTTTGCTGATACACTTTGAATGAATGGCAGGTAGATATTGCCATCGGCATCAATTTCAACGGCTTTACTGAAATCTTCACCGTTTAAAATATTAATATCTAATTTGTCACCCACCGACAATTTCAGTTGGGCTTTTTGCCATTGCGAGTCAATTAAGCCCGGGGCAAGGTGTTGCGCCTTAACACCTTCTTTAGTGAGCAAATGGCTGTTTGCATTATTGTATGGATTATTGTATGGATTATTGTATGGATTATTGATTGGCACGTTTTCAATTAAGCTCAATTTAAGATTATTTGAACGTTGGGCACTGATCTGTCGATCATAAGGCGTGTGCTGACCAAAATAGTGGCATTCACTTGAGGTCGTTAACTGGCAAATATCTTCGCTTGCTGGTCTATTGGGGGTGACGCAAGCTGAAACACTTACGCAAAATAATCCAATGAGCGTAACGTGGGATAAGTTTGTCATGATAAATTCCTTAATAAGTAAAGCCCAATAATCTGCCCGTATTGACACTAGCGGGTCATTTCTTTTAAAGGCGTATCTTCATGCAGCCCATCAAGCGCTTGCTCTTCAGATTCATAAATATCCATAATATGATGCAACCGAGTTAACTCAATTAATGCTCTCACGCTGGAATTTGGATTTAACAACACAATATTCCCTTGATAATGCATGGTATTTTTACGTGCAGAAATCAAAACTGAAAGCCCACTTGAGTCAATGTATTCAAGCTGGCTCATGTCGAAGACCAGTCGAGTATTACCCTTGTTGATGTATTCTAAAATAGCGGCTCTATATGTTGGCGTTTGTGCCATTACCATTTTTCTTGGTAAGCGAACTACACTCGCGTGTTGTTGTGCTTTTAATTCGAAGTTCATAATGTCGCCCTCTGATTTATCATGTAACAAAGTGAATATTGGTATTATCAATCATTGATTTTTATATCATCGGCTGAGAATATCTTTAATTACTAAAAGATATTGCAGTATATGTGCCAGTTATTTTATTGTTTAATTTCAATTGATTGTATGTATTCGAGAGTGTTTTTTGCAAATTGAGGGTGAGACTTTGCAGATTGCAATGCATTGGTGCATGCCGGAGGGGGTTATTTTTAGTGATAAGTCAGTTCTGACGTGCAGCGAAGATTTTAAAAAGCAGTAAGCTGGACTAATTTACTGCTTTTATAAGGGTTCGTAATCGTTATTTCTGTCTGTAAGTGGGTTAGTTTCTTAATAAACTCATCCTTAGGTGGCTGCCTAATACTGTGGGTTGATTCCACACCTGATCCATCCAACTATACATTATCCATAAACCCCGACCATGTTCCTCATTTTGATCAGGACAATCAATCAAAGCGGGTAATTCGGTATAAAGAGCATTATCAAGTAAGTCGACGATGACGCTATCGGTATTACAGTGCATTAATAAGGTAATGTTGGCAGCATCACAGCTTGTGTGTTGAAGGATATTATTGACGCCTTCTAACGTACAGGTAATGACTTTAAAACGCTGTTTATCACATACTTGGTTGTTCAGCATAAATTGTTCTAGTTCGATACAAAATTGCTGCTGCTCAATAATTTGAGGCGTTAAGTTTAATTGTAAACTATTCATAATGCGCTCCTTATGGCATTTTATCACTTATGGATCCCGATGAATTAACCGCTTTGTTTGCCTGATGGCTTTGCTGGTTATGGCTTTTTTGGTGTTCAACAGACTTTTTCTGGTGCCACAGTCTGTTGGAAAACAACATAAGTGACATGTCGTCTTGTGCTTCACCTTGTTGCCACATTGACAATGCATGACGAATACGATGGATCATCGCATCACCACTAATTGCGTGGTTGACAATGCATAATGTTTTGAGCCGTTCAAGACCAAACATACCCAACTTCGGATGGTTAATTTCATAAATACCATCAGAAAAAATCATTAGATGTTCATCATCAGCTAAGTGACCTTGGCAGTCGATATATTGAGTGTTTTCATCAATACCAATGGGTAAACTCGAAGGGATGTCGAGTGACTCACAGCGATGTTGGCTGATGAGAAAGGGCTGTGGGTGACCGGCATTGCACATTTCATATTGGCCACTTTTACTGTTGATTTTTCCTATTATCATCGTGGCAAATTGACCGTGCTGGCAGGGGTCTGAAAAAACCTGATTAATGTAATCCATTAGTACTGCTGGAGATTGATGCCAATCTACTCGACTTGGGTTTAATGATTGTGCCAGGGCGAAACTTTGCATTGCGGCCCCCGCGCCGTGACCTGACACATCGATTAAGAAAAATCCGATCCATTGGTCGTCAATAGTAAAGCATTGAAACATGTCACCGGCCAACTCATTTGCTGCAGCGAAATAATGATTCACTTGCCAATTTTCTAAGATGAATCGTTTGTCAGGTAATAATGCATGTTGCAATTGAGCGGCTTGCTTCAATTCATATTTTTTCTGATCAAGTAATTTTTGTGTTTTATGAAATGCCTGATTAAGTGCATTATTTTGTGCTTTCATTATCTGTTGTGCCTTAATCAGACGAATAGCGGCGATGACACGCATCTTTAGCACTTTGGGTTCAAAAGGCTTAGCTAAATAATCATCTGCTCCAGACTCTAATGCATAAATGAGGTCATCAGTTGCATTATTACCGGTAAGTAACAGTATGTAAGGAGGTGAATCAGTTTGTTTCAATAATTTACAGACGGCAATCCCAGTTAATTTAGGCATACGCCAGTCGCTGATGAGTAAATCAATGGGGTGATTTTCACACAAGGATAAGGCTTGTTGCCCGTCGATACACTGATGCAATACGATGTTGCAATCTTCAACCTGCAGCAATTCCAACAGACTTGCGATAAACAGTCTTTCGCTTGTCGAGTCTTCTGCGAGCAGTATATTGATAGTGTGTGTTAACTTAGCCAGATTCATGTTTTACTCCAATGTTGACCTTTGAAGGTTTACTGATCAACCTTCACACTGTGTCTTCGGTGTTAATTCCACTATTAACCCATAACTACAATCAATAACTATTAGCCCATAACGACAAGCAATAACTATTAACCCATAACTACAATCAATAACTACAAGCAATAACTATTCCATTCTTCAAATAACTTTTAAAACATGATCTTGTGAAAATTTATTTGCTATACCTGTTTTCAATTTTCAATTTGCAATGTCGTTATTGCAAAATGCAATAGCCTCATCCATAGTAATTGTATAAGACGTTTATCAACGTTATTTGCTGGTCCGTAAGGGAGAGGGAATTTGTCTTTTCGATTGAAAACGATTATAGGAGTGGTACTGATTGAAGCCATATTGCTATTTATTTTGGTCTACACCAGTATTGATTACCTCAAACAATCTAACCAGTCTGAAATTGAGAAACGAGCGAGCCTAACCACGAGCTTATTTTCGGTAGCGGCTAAAGATGCGCTAAATGAGTTGAATAAAACCACCTTAAGAGAGCTAGCCAAAGAGCTTAGTCACAAACAAGAAGTCAGCTACGTTTATATTTTTAAAAATAATCAACTTATCGTCGCAATGCACAAAGAGTCCAGCAATGTTATATGGGGCGTTGATGAAGTAGGCCAAATTGATGAACAAAACAATATTTTTGATATAACCAGGCCAATAATTAAGGATGGGCTTGATATTGGGGCTGTTCAAATCGGATTTGACCGCTCTGGATTTGATGCCTTTTTAATTCAAGCTTCTAGCCGGCTTTTATCTATTGCGGCTGTTGGAATACTCCTCGCCGCACTATTTTCTTGGTTATTAGTTGTGTATTTGACTCGTAATCTGATGCAATTACAAATAGCCTCAAAACTTATTTTGCAAGGTAAAACCGGGGTGCAAATACCGCTTGTCGGTAAAGATGAAATTGCTCAAACCACCACTGCTTTTAATCAAATGGTACAAAATATTGATTCAAGAGCTCATGCCTTAACGGGAGCAAACGTCAGATTAAATACTATTTTAGAATCAGCTGCGGACGGATTTGTTATCATTGATGTTAACGGCTTGATTACTGAAGTGAATAAATCTGTGACCCGTCTTTTTGGCTATAGTAACGAGGAGCTGGTGGGTGAAAATGTTTCTATACTGATGCCAATAGCCGATCGAGAAATGCATGGCCACTATATAAAGCGTTACCTTGACGGGGCTGAAGCTAAGATAATCGGTACCGGCAGAGAGTTGATTGCTGAACACAAAGACGGACATCAATTTCCTATTGAGTTGTCAGTGTCTAAAATGGTCATTGATAACAACATTTTATTTTTGGGATTTATTAAAGATCTTACTGCAATAAAGCTTAATCAGAAAGCGGCTGAACGAAGCCAGTCAATTTTACTGGCGACGCTTGAGGCAAGCCAAGATGCATTAATTACTATTGATATTACCGGTAGTGTAGAAGAATTTAATCCAGCAGCGATTAAGCTTTTTGGTTATTCCCGCGAAGAAGTGTTAGGTAAATACTTAGAAGATTTAATTATTCCTAAGGCATTGCAACAAGCTCATCGAAAAGGTATGGAACATTATCGGCAAACGGCCAAAGGGGCGGTGTTGCACAAACGGATTGAGGTACCCGCCCACAATAAAGATGGTAAAGAGTTTCCCATTGAGTTAAGGGTCATACCTATTCAGCTGGGAGATGATGTTTTATTTACCGCATTTGTACGGGATATTTCTGAGCAAAAATCAAAAGAAGAAGAGTTGCGACTTGCCAAAGAGCAAGCTGAAGCAGGCAGTAAAGCTAAATCACGCTTTTTAGCCACCATGAGTCATGAAATCCGCTCTCCATTAAATGCCGTGCTGGGTAGCGTTGAGTTACTCTTGGGGTCATCGCTTCAAAAAGAGCAACGAACTTATGCTACAACGGCTAAAGAAGCGGGCGATGCGCTATTAAACACCATTAACGATATTTTAGATTTTTCTAAAATTGAAGCAGGGCAAATGGTGCTTGAGTCTCATGAGTTTGAACCCGATAACCTAGTAGCTCAGGTGCTGCAGATCCTTGCCAATAAAGCATTAGAAAAAGGCGTACATCTTGCCAGTTATATTAATCGCAATGTTCCACAGCGTTTAGTCGGTGATCCTCAGCGGCTTCGTCAAGTGATCCATAACCTGGTTGACAATGCGATTAAGTTTTCAAATTCAGGTTGTATTACTGTAGAAATGTGGATACCAGATAGTCATAAAGAACGTGTTGAGCTATGTTGTTCAATATCAGATCAAGGTATTGGTATCAGTGTGGATGCTCAAGCAAAGCTATTTGTTGAATTTTCCCAAGTTCACGACACCCATACCACTAATTATAAGGGGACGGGTTTAGGGTTAGCGATTTGTGCCGAATTGGTACGGATGATGGATGGTGATATCTCGGTGGAAAGTGAACTTGGTAAAGGCAGCCGATTCAATTTGTTTGTGACGCTAGATAAAAGTACCAAAGCAATAAATCATTATGCAAAATTACCTGAACATTCTCGAGTGCTGATTATTCACCCTGATAAGCAATTGTGCAAATTGGTAAAAAAACAGTATATAGAATACGGTGTAAAAACAACGTATATAAATGATGTCGCTAACGTTTTTAAACTATCGCGAGTTCGGGGACGGTTTGACCTCATTTTACTCGATGATTCATACATTATGTCGGTTGATAGAAAGTTATTGAAAATTTTACATAATGACTTTTTATTGCCACAAGGTATTTTAGCTGCATTGAGCACTGGAGTGAATACTCAAGTGTCGCAACTATTAAATGAAATGGGCATAGAGCAAGTCGTTAACAAACCCCTTAGTCGCGCGATGTTGCTAAATCTAATCAGCGGATCAACCCAAGAAACCAAACTTGAATCGCAACAGCGAGATAATGTTTCATTTCCTCAACACTGTAAAATCCTCTTGGCTGAAGACAGTCCTGCAAATCAAATGGTTGCAGGAACGATGTTGACTAAACAGGGGGCTAATATTGATTATGCTAACAATGGTGTAGAAGCGGTTAACATGGCGCTTAAAACTGACTATGACATCATTTTAATGGATATTCGTATGCCAGAAATGGATGGGTTAGAGGCGACAAGCCTTATTTTACAGCAAAAACCTAAACAAATTATTCTGGCGATGACAGCCAATGTATTCAAAGAAGAGTTAGAGGCGTGTACTCAGGCAGGAATGCTTGATTTTATTGGTAAACCGGTCAATAGCAAAGATTTGATCGACGGTGTCGCTAAGTGGGTTAATAAAGCGCAAACATCAACACGCGATGAGCCAGAAGATCAAGTCGAAATAACTTTGCAGCAAAAGATGGCGCTTGAATTACCGCATAGTGTTGATTGTCCCTCAGAGGAACAATCTGAGGAAGACATTAACATGAATTTACCTTTATCACTGTCGCCAAACAATGATATAGCTGCTGTCCAAAGCAATACATTGCAAGAGACTAAGATGAACATTGGCCTATTAAATTTTGATGTAATAGCTAATTTAGTCGATGTTATTGGCGAAAAAACCTTAAAGAAGATGCTAAAGGTCTTTTGCCAAGAAGTACAAATGAGAATAGAAACATTACAAAGACTAGGACCTGACGGTGACATGAGTCGAATTGAAGATGAAGCTCATACCCTAAAAAGCAGTTCTGGTAGTTTTGGGGCTGCAGCATTGTATGAAGCTGCTAAAACGTTAGAAGTGGCTTCAAGAGAGGGCAGGGATCCCATAGCAGAATTATTAGAACAGACTATTGTCATAGCAAATCAAAGTGTTGATGTAATTAAACAAATTTATCAATTAGATGATTGAAGATTCATTTCAACAACTGAAGGATCATTATGGGATTTCGAGTCGTTTTAGTCGAAGACAGTATATCTTTAGGGGCGCTTTATACCGAATACTTATACAGCGAAGGTGCCGATGTCACTTTAGTGCATTATGGTGAAGATGCGCTAACAGAAATACATCGTCAACCGCCAGATATACTTATTCTAGACATCAAACTGCCTGATATGTCTGGAATGGATATCCTTGCTCAGGTGAATGAAAGCCATCCAGATATTACAGTGATAATGATCACCGCTCACGGTACTATTGATATTGCTGTAGATGCTATGCGGTCCGGCGCGTTTGATTTTTTAGTTAAGCCATTTGACAGTAAACGTTTAGCGATAACGTTACGTAACGCGTTGAAGCAAAGGCAATTAGTTAAACTGGTTACACAGTATGAAAACAGCCTACCCAAAGCCAACTATCAAGGGTTTATAGGTGAGTCATTAGCCATGCAAACCGTGTATAAAACGATTGATTGCGTCGCTAATAGTAAGGCTTCGGTGTTTATTTTTGGTGAAAGCGGTACTGGCAAAGAGGTCTGTGCACAAGCTATTCATAATGTGGGTAATCGCAAGCATAAATCATTCATCGCACTCAATTGTGCTTCTATCCCAAAAGAGTTGATCGAGAGTCAGATTTTTGGTCATACCAAAGGCGCTTTTACTGGGGCGGTAAGTCAGCGAGATGGGGCTGCAACACAAGCTGATGGTGGTACATTCTTTCTTGATGAAATCTGCGAAATGGAGCTTGAACTACAAAGCAAGTTACTGCGCTTTATTCAAACCGGAGTATTTCGTCGAGTGGGGGGAAGTAAAGATGAAAAGGTCGATGTGAGGTTTATCAGCGCCACCAATAAAGATCCTTGGCAACAAGTGCAAGAAGGCTTGTTTAGAGAAGACCTGTATTATCGATTGCATGTTATCCCGATTGAGTTGCCTCCACTCAATCAGCGCGGTAAAGATATTTTATTAATTGCCAATAAACTGTTAAAACAATACGCGAAAGAAGAACAAAAAAACTTTAAAGGCTTCAGCGCTGCAGCTCAAAAGCAACTTCAACTGTATGCTTGGCCTGGCAATGTCCGACAGCTACAGAATATTGTTCGCCAAATTGTGGTATTGAACAATGCCGATGAAGTCGAAGTAGCCATGTTACCCTCGCAAACCAGCAAACCGTTATCAAATCTGGTTCAGGCTCCTAGTGTGTATGGCGTTAATCAAACCGTTGCCGTTATGCAAACTGCGCCGACAAGTTCTGCACAACCTGAAAACAGCACTCTTGATAATACGCCATTAAGTGACATCAATACGGTCGTGATTGAAGCCTTATGGAAAACTGAGAAGCGAACGATTGAAACCGCAATTGAACTTTGCGAAGGCAATATCCCAAAAGCGGCAGCTATGTTAGATATCAGCCCCTCTACGATATATCGAAAGAAGCAATCTTGGGATGATATGGAGCTTAAATAGTCGTGTTGCTGTGTAACAAAAAACCTGCAAATACAGGCTTTTTGTCATAGAGCTGCACGATGTTAACTATGGTAGTGCTCGCAAGCGTATAAAGTATTTTCAAGCAAACTGGCAATGGTCATCGGGCCAACTCCGCCAGGAACCGGGGTAATAAATGCCGCATTTTTAGCGGCAATATCAAATTCAACATCACCCACTAGGCGGCCATTATCCAAACGAGTGATACCAACATCAATAACAATCGCGCCGGGTTTTATCCATTCGCCAGGAATAAACCCTGGTTTACCCACAGCAACAACCAACAGATCGGCCTGACGGACTTTTTGTTCTAAGTTTTTAGTAAAACGGTGACAGGTTGTGGTGGTACAACCGGCTAATAATAATTCCAGTGTCATTGGACGACCGACAATATTTGATGCACCCACCACGGTAGCATCTAGACCATAAGTATCGACACCGGTTGATTTGATTAAGGTCATAATGCCCATAGGGGTACATGAACGTAGCACTGGAATGCGTTGTGCTAAACGGCCGACATTATAGGGATGGAAGCCATCAACGTCTTTATCTGGACGTATACGTTCAATGACCTTTGAATCATCAATATGATCAGGTAGAGGAAGTTGTACAAGGATCCCATCAATGCTTGGATTAGCATTACACTGGTCGATTAGAGCTAATAGTTCTGCTTCAGTAGTGTTGATGTCGAGGTCAAACGATTGCGATTCAAAACCGACTTCCTCACAAGCTCTGCGTTTACTGCCAACATAAACTTGAGATGCGGCATCACTGCCCACTAAAAGAACCGCAAGTCCTGGCGCGCGAAATCCAGCTTGTCTACGTACTGCTACTTTTTGTTTTAGTGTGGTGCGGATAGATTGTGCAATGGCTTTACCGTCAATAATTTGAGCAGTCATGGCTGTTGAGTTTCCTTTGAGTGGCGCGGGTGTTGAAGTCAATTGTCGATCGGCGGTTATTCTAGCAGGCGTATTGAAGAGTGTCATTTGCTAGACGAGGAAAATACAGTGAATAAACTATTCGCGCTATGATACTAATCATAGTTTTTGCTGCTAAATTCGGCATATAGCATTTAGGGGTAAAAAAATCGTTGACGATAGCAAGGTGACTCGTTAATATGCGCTCCGTTCTCGAGACAACCTTGTTATTGTTTATCGATAATATAAAACTCGAATACAAAACTAGATTTTCGGTGATTAGCGCAGCCCGGTAGCGCATCTCGTTTGGGACGAGAGGGTCAGAGGTTCGAATCCTCTATCACCGACCAAATTAAATGTTATTTGCTATCATAGTGAGTAACAGAACAAGTAAACTTGTTCAGCCAGACAGGATACAGCGTTTAGCTGTGACCATGCGCCCGTAGCTCAGTTGGATAGAGCACCCGCCTTCTAAGCGGGTGGTCGCAGGTTCGAATCCTGCCGGGTGCACCATTTCAGTGGTGATTGTAGCTCAGTTGGTAGAGTCCCGGATTGTGATTCCGGTTGTCGTGGGTTCGAGCCCCATCAGTCACCCCATTTTTTCTGATTAACTCAAACTATCGTATAAAGACCCTTTATGGGTTGTCGTTATGTTTGTTTTGGTCACGATAATTATTTTGCTGCAGAGCATTATCAACCTAAGTCAACAATCTCATTTCGCACATTAAACGTGCAAACACATCAAAATTGATCACAAGTCGGCTTTTTTATCACGTAAATCGACCTTTTCAGGCTCGACTCTGTTAAAAACGGTAGCTATAATGTCGCGTCTTGATAAATATCAAAAATAAGCTAACTGCACCAACAGCGTCTTCAGCATCATTAATATCGCTGTGCTGGGTGTCAGAGCTAAACCCGTGGTCAAGAAACGAATATCTAATGGTTGAGTTGTCGACCATTACAAAGAACGTTAGACATATTTCGAGGTAAAACAATGCAAGTTTCTGTTGAAACAACTCAAGGCCTAGAGCGCCGCCTAACTATTTCTGTACCTGCTGAGCAAATCGAGAAATTGGTTAAAGACAATGTATTGCGCGAAGCAAAGCGTGCTCGTCTTCCAGGTTTTCGCCCAGGTAAAGTACCTATCGGCGAAATCAACAAGCGTTATGGTAAAGCCATTCGTCAAGACATCACTGGTGAAGTGATGCAACGCAACTTTATTGAAGCGGTTGTGGCTGAAAAGTTGAACCCAGCGGGTGCACCAGTATTTACTCCTGGTACAACTGAAGGCGAAACATTTGAGTTCGTTGCTACGTTTGAAATTTATCCAGAAGTGGTACTAACTGGCTTAGATAACATTGCCGTTGAACAGCCTAAAGCTGAAGTAAATGATGCAAACGTAGACACTATGATTGAAACGTTACGTAAGCAGCACGCTACTTTCGCTGCGGTTGAACGTGAAGCAGTTGCTGACGATAAAGTTAAAATGAACTTTATTGGTACTATTGATGGTGAAGAATTCGAAGGCGGAAAAGCTGATGATTTCGAACTTCAATTAGGCAGCAACCGTATGATCCCTGGTTTTGAAACCGGTATCGTCGGCCATAAAACCGGTGACGAATTCGAAATCGAAGTGACTTTCCCTGAAGATTACCATGCTGAAAACTTGAAAGGTAAAGCGGCTAAGTTCGTTATTACCTTAACTGAAGTTCAAGCGGCTAATCTACCAGAAGTGAATGATGAGTTTGCCTCTTTGTTTGGTATTGCGGAAGGTGGCTTAGACGCACTTAAGACTGAAATTCGTAAAAACATGACTCGCGAACTAGAGCAAGCGTTAAAAGCGAATGTGAAAGAGCAGGTCATTACTGGCTTACTTGCAGCAAATGACATTACCATTCCTAAAGCACTTGTAGAGGGTGAAGTGAATGTACTTCGTCAACAAGCAATGCAACGTTTTGGTGACCAAACTGAAAATATGCCAGAACTTCCGGCTGAACTTTTCACAGAACAAGCTGAGCGTCGTGTTAAGATTGGTTTGCTATTAGGCGAAGTGATTAAGACCAATGAGCTAAAAGCTGAAGATGATCGTGTCAATACATTGATCGAATCTATGGCTTCAGCGTATGAAGATCCGTCAGAAGTTGTGTCATACTACAACTCAAATAAAGAACTTATGCAAAACATGCGCAATGTAGCGCTTGAAGAGCAAGCTGTTGAAGCTTTGTTAACATCAGCAAAAGTAACCGTTAAAGACGTCGCTTTTGAAGAATTTATGAACAAGGCTACCGGACGAGCGTAAGCTAAGCTTGACTTAACAAGCCGTTCGCCATTTATAATGGCTCGTATGAGGTTCCTCATGCGGGCCATTTTTATTTTAGGGAAATGAATAATGCATAAAGCACCAGAATCAGTACTCAATGCGCTTGTACCTATGGTTGTTGAACAAACAGCGAAAGGTGAACGTTCTTATGATATATACTCTCGTCTATTAAAAGAGCGAGTCATCTTTTTAGTTGGCCAAGTCGAAGAACACATGGCTAACCTCATTGTTGCTCAACTATTATTCCTTGAGTCAGAAAGCCCAGATAAAGATATTTATTTATACATTAACTCTCCCGGCGGTTCCGTAACGGCAGGCATGGCTATTTATGACACTATGCAGTTCATTAAGCCTAATGTGAGCACTGTATGTATTGGCCAAGCTGCGAGTATGGGCGCCTTCTTATTAGCCGGTGGCGCTAAAGGTAAACGTCATTGCTTACCGAACTCACGAGTGATGATCCATCAGCCATTAGGTGGTTTCCAAGGTCAGGCATCAGACATAGCAATTCATGCTAAGGAAATCCTAGGCATCAAGAATAAATTAAACCAAATATTAGCTGATCATACTGGCCAGCCGCTAGAAGTGTTAGAGCGTGATACTGACCGTGACAACTTTATGAGTGCTACACAAGCTGTTGAATATGGTATTGTCGATTCATTACTAACAAGTCGCGGCTAAAACGGGTAGCTGATTTTTTAGTTACATTAAGGTATTCTGTATTGAGAGACGTTCGGTCATCAATGTGGTTATGATAAGTATCTGCAAGCAGGGCTTAGGTTAGCTTAAGTTGTAAACAGAGGTAGAATAATGGTCGATAACAAAAATAACGGTGACAGCGGCAAATTGCTGTACTGCTCTTTTTGCGGAAAAAGTCAGCATGAAGTGAGAAAACTCATTGCTGGTCCATCAGTTTATGTATGTGATGAGTGTGTTGATTTGTGTAACGACATCATCCGTGAAGAAATCAAAGAGATTTCTCCTAAGCGTGATGAAGACAAGTTGCCGACACCCCATGAGTTACGCAAACATCTTGATGACTACGTAATAGGTCAGGATCAAGCTAAAAAAGTGTTAGCCGTAGCGGTATATAATCATTATAAGCGTTTACGTAATGGCGCAATGAAAGATGGTGTTGAACTTGGTAAAAGTAACATTTTACTATTAGGCCCAACCGGTAGCGGTAAAACATTATTAGCTGAAACACTTGCACGCTCACTGAATGTCCCTTTTGCTATGGCTGATGCAACCACATTAACCGAAGCTGGTTATGTGGGTGAAGATGTTGAAAACATCATTCAGAAGCTACTGCAAAAGTGTGATTACGACGTTGAGAAAGCCGAGCGTGGCATCGTCTATATTGATGAGATTGACAAAATCAGTCGTAAATCAGACAACCCTTCAATTACTCGTGATGTGTCGGGTGAGGGTGTTCAGCAGGCGTTGCTTAAGTTAATTGAAGGCACTGTTGCTTCAATTCCGCCACAAGGCGGACGAAAGCATCCACAACAAGAATTCTTGCAAGTGGATACGTCTAAAATTCTGTTTATCTGTGGTGGAGCATTCGCTGGACTTGAAAAAGTCATTGAGCAACGTGCACACACAGGGACTGGAATTGGCTTTGGTGCAGAAGTAAAAGGCGAAGCAGATAAAGCGACTATTTCACAGATCCTTAGCAAAGTAGAGCCTGGTGATTTAGTGAAGTTTGGGTTAATCCCTGAATTTGTTGGTCGTCTACCTGTTGTTGCTACGCTAACCGAGTTAGATGAAGCGGCATTAGTACAGATTCTATCTGAGCCTAAAAATGCATTAACTAAGCAATACAGTGCATTATTTGAGATGGAAAATGTCGAGCTTGAATTTCGTGATGATGCATTACAAGCTATTGCTCATAAAGCCATGTCACGTAAAACCGGTGCCCGTGGATTACGTTCTATTGTTGAAAGCATCTTGCTCGATACCATGTACGATATTCCATCGACTGAAGGCGTGATCAAAGCGGTTATTGATGAATCAGTAGTGAAAGGTGAATCAGTTCCTATTTTGATTTACGAAAATACAGAGACACAGGTTGCTTCAGGCGAGCAATAATTGCTCTGATAGCAAGTAAGTTGATAAATAAGGAGTCCATTGGGCTCCTTTTTTCGTATTGCCCATTGAAACTGATAACATTACCCCAATATAATTATTATTAAGTCTATTTCATTAAACGGAATCGAGCCATGACTAAAGAGCGTGAAGCGCATATCGAACTCCCCGTATTACCACTGCGAGATGTGGTGGTATACCCACATATGGTAATTCCGCTATTCGTAGGACGGGAAAAATCAATTCGTTGCCTTGAATCGGCAATGGAACAAGACAAGCAAATTTTATTAGTCGCTCAGCGAGACGCTGATCTTGACGAACCGACCAAAGACGATATTTTTGATATTGGTACGGTAGCCTCTATTTTACAGTTGCTTAAATTACCAGATGGCACGGTTAAAGTATTAGTTGAAGGTGGTCAACGAGCCAAAATCAAGCAATACACCCAAGAAGAGGCATTTTTTACTGCAACAGCAGAATACCTCGAGTCACAACAGTTAAGTGACAAAGAGGAAGAAGTGCTAGTTCGCAGTGCGATTGGCCAATTTGAAGGCTACATTAAGCTAAATAAAAAAATTCCACCTGAAGTATTAACGTCATTGTCAGGTATTGATGAAGCCGCTCGTTTAGCTGATACCATGGCTGCACATATGCCATTGAAGCTTGAAGACAAGCAATCTGTGCTAGAGATGATCAATGTCGGTGAGCGTCTTGAATACCTGATGGCAATGATGGAATCGGAAATTGACTTGCTTCAAGTTGAAAAACGTATTCGTACCCGTGTTAAAAAACAGATGGAAAAAAGTCAGCGCGAATACTATTTGAATGAGCAAATGAAAGCCATTCAAAAAGAGTTAGGCGACATTGACGAAAGCCATGATGAATTTGAAGTGTTGGCGCGTAAGATTGAAGACGCTGGCATGCCAAACGACGCAAAAGAAAAAGCCATTGCTGAGTTGAATAAGCTCAAAATGATGTCACCAATGTCAGCTGAAGCCACTGTTGTGCGCAGCTACGTTGACTGGATGACTGCGGTGCCTTGGAAACAACGCTCTAAAATTAAGCGTGACTTGGCCAAAGCACAAGAAGTACTTGACGCAGACCATCATGGGCTTGAAAAAGTCAAAGAACGTATTCTTGAGTATTTAGCAGTACAAAGCCGAGTTAGGCAGCTTAAAGGGCCCATTTTGTGCTTAGTAGGACCTCCAGGCGTGGGGAAAACCTCGTTAGGTCAATCTATCGCTAGGGCTACTGGTCGTAAGTATGTTCGCGTTGCATTAGGCGGCGTGCGTGATGAAGCAGAAATTCGCGGTCATCGCCGTACTTACATTGGTTCTATGCCAGGTAAAGTCATTCAAAAGATGGCCAAAGTAGGCGTTAAAAACCCATTGTTCTTACTCGATGAAATCGACAAAATGAGTTCCGATATGCGTGGCGATCCATCGTCAGCGCTATTAGAAGTACTCGATCCAGAACAAAATGCAACGTTTAACGATCATTACCTCGAAGTCGATTACGACTTGTCTGATGTGATGTTCGTTGCCACGTCAAACTCAATGGATATTCCAGGCCCTTTGCTTGACCGTATGGAAGTTATTCGTTTAGCTGGTTATACCGAAGATGAAAAGCTTAATATTGCTAAGAAACATTTATTGAGTAAGCAAATTGAACGTAACGGCCTTAAAGCAAAAGAAATCAATGTCGACGACAGCGCTATTTTAGGCATTATTCGTTATTACACTCGTGAAGCGGGTGTGCGTTCATTAGAACGCGAATTGTCGAAGATTTGTCGAAAAGTAGTTAAGCACATTCTGCTTGATAAAACGGTCAAAGTGATTGACGTTAACCAAGATAATTTAAAGTCATTTCTAGGTGTACAACGTTTTGATTTTGGCAAAGCAGAATCGAACAACCAAATTGGTCAAGTGACTGGCCTTGCATGGACTCAAGTCGGCGGCGATTTGTTAACCATCGAAGCCACCTCAGTAGCAGGTAAAGGTAAATTAACCTATACCGGTTCGCTGGGCGATGTGATGAAAGAGTCTATTCAAGCAGCAATGACGGTTGTACGCGCTCGCGCAGAAAATTTAGGCATCAATAACGACTTTTATGAAAAACGTGATATTCATGTGCACGTACCAGAAGGCGCGACACCAAAAGACGGTCCTTCAGCCGGTGCAGCAATGTGTACCGCGTTAGTGTCTAGCTTAACGGGTAACCCAGTGCGCAGTGATGTTGCTATGACAGGTGAAATCACCTTACGTGGTGAAGTATTGCCCATTGGTGGCTTAAAAGAAAAGCTATTAGCAGCGCATCGCGGCGGAATTAAACACGTATTAATTCCTCAAGAAAATGAACGAGATCTGGAAGAAATTCCAGCCAATGTGATTGCAGATTTAACCATTCATCCAGTACGTTGGATAGATGAAGTGTTGAAATTGGCGCTTGAACGACCAGTTGAAGGCTTTGAAGTGGTCAAAAAATAGCTTGTTAGTTAAAAAGTTGCTATAGAGCATAAAAAAAATGAAAAAAGGGGCTTAACAAAGCGCTGACCTGTGGTAGCCTAGGTCGGTGGAGAGTCAGTCGCACCAAGCCCTTGGGGCATCTGACGTAGAGCTGTATCCAATTTCATTTTTTGGTTTTCGTACTAAGTTTGGTGTGTTATCAAACTTATAAAATAAAGCCTCCGCAGACCGCTCTAAGCATAGATTTGGTTGCGGCGCGACAATAACATTCAAGGGGATGACATGAACAAATCTGAACTAATCGAGAAAATCGCATCTGGTGCTGATATTTCTAAAGCTGCTGCTGGCCGCGCACTGGATTCTTTTATCGCTGCGGTAACTGAAGGTCTTAAAGATGGCGATAAGATTTCTCTAGTTGGTTTTGGTACTTTTGAAGTACGTCAACGTGCTGAACGTACTGGCCGTAACCCACAAACGGGTAAAGAAATTAAAATTGCTGCTGCGAACATTCCTGCGTTCAAAGCTGGCAAAGCGCTAAAAGACGCTGTTAATTAATTATTAACAACGTGGCCTTTGTAAGGCATTCGTAAAGTAAGCACTGCTTAGGCGGTGCTTTTTACGAAAAGCAACCTGTAATATGCGCGGCATAATACATGTTGGGAGTATTGGGTTTTACCCGTGGTAGCGTCTGATAACTCCATATAATTTACAATAAGGCGCAGCCACAAGGTGATGCGCCTTTTTATTTTATTAATCGCAACAAGCGAGAATTCAGATGTTAGAAAAAATTCGTGAAGGATCACAGGGGATTGTTGCTAAAACAATTCTAGTCCTTGTGATACTTTCTTTTGCTTTTGCCGGTGTGAGCAGTTATTTAGGCTCAAACACGGGTGTACCTGCTGCAGTTGTTAATGGTGACGCAATCGCCGCCAACGATCTAGAACAAGCTTTTCAAAATGAACGCTCTCGTATTGAGGAACAGCTTGGCGAAATGTTTACCGCATTAGCGGCTGATGACTCTTACATGAACGGCATTAAACAAGGTGTATTAGATCGTTTAATTGCTGATAAACTCATTGATCAAGCTGCTTATAAATTGGGCTTACGTGTATCTGATGAGCAAATCAAACAAGCGATTATCGAAGAACCTGCATTTCAAACTGATGGTCAATTTGACAATGAACGCTACCTAGCAGTGTTGCGTCAGTTAGGCTATCAAACCACAAGTTTTAGAAACATGATGCGTGTTGATATGACTCGTCGTCAGTTACTCACCGCACTAGTGGGCAGTGAGTTTGTTTTGGATGGCGAAGCTAAGCAGCTTGCACAAGTTCAAGGCCAAACCCGTGATATCCGCTACTTAGTGGTCGACTCAACACCTTTTTTATCAAGTGTGTCGGTGTCTGATGAAGAAGTGCAAAGCTATTACGATGCTAATTTATCGCAATATATGAGCCCTGAAAAAGTCAGTCTTGAGTATGTTGAATTGAATGCTGATGAAATGGCTAAAAACAGTGAAACCTCTGATGAAGAAGTAAAAGCTTATTACGCCGATAACAAAGCACAATATAAAACGGCTGAAAAACGTCTTGCTGCGCATATTTTTGTTGCCGCAACCGATGACGACAGTGCAGATAAAGCCAAAGCTGACGCCATTGAAGCCAAGTTAATAGCGGGTGAAGATTTTGCTGAAGTGGCAAAAACTGATTCTGATGACCAGCTTAGCGCTCAACAAGGTGGTAAGCTAGATTGGTTTGAACAAGGTGTAATGGATCTGGCATTTGATGAAGCACTTTTTGGATTACAAAAAGATCAAGTCTCGTCAATTGTAAAAAGTGAGTTTGGCTATCACATTATTAAGCTACTTGATTTACAAGCCAGCCAAGCGACATCGTTTGACGACGTTAAAGCCAAAATAGTAGCACAGCTGCAACAAAAGAAAGCGCTAGATGTATACTATAGCTTACAAACTAAGCTGGCTGATACCAGTTACGAAATCCCTGATTCTTTAGCTGAAACCGCGCAAGCTGTTAATGCGAAAGTACAAACAACTCAGTTATTTTCTCGTGACGACGTACCTGCTAAATTTAACACCCCAGAGCTTATCAAAGCGGCGTTTTCTGACCAAGTGTTAGCCAGTGGCATGAACAGCGATGTGATTGAACTTGCGCCAAACCATGTTGTGGTGATTCGCATAAAAACACATCAAACAGCAGGCATCATCAGCTTAGTTGATGTTAAAGCGGGTGTTGTTGAACGTTTGAAGCAAGATAAAGCCAATGACGGTGCGCGTGATAAAGCCGCTGAATATATGGCGCAGTTAAAAGCGGGTAATAACACCTTAACCGGTGCAACCTTAACCGCCTTGCCTAAATTAGGTCGTTTCAATCAAGACATCGACCAAGCCATTACCAACAAAGCCTTTAAGATTGCTGCTCCTGCTGAAAACAGTGTCACTATTGACACTGCATCATTAGCTACTGGTTATGCGGTTATTGTTGTTGATAAAGTCAATGAAGCAGAAGGCATCAATGACAAGCTGATCAATACGCTTAAACAACGTATCGCGCCTCAATACAGTGAAGCTGATTACCGTGCTGTGATCACCTCACTAAAAGCGGTTGCTGAAATTGAGTATCCTGTTGCTGACTAATTAAGTCATTTTAATAGTAAGTAATAACAAAAGACCTAGGCTAGCCTAGGTCTTTTTTTTAAAGGTAATATAGGCATGAAACCATTAACCAGCGGAGATGATATTGAGCGATTTGAGTTATCGCATTATTGCGATGAGACGTTTGAGCTTATCAAGCAGGGAGTCTTGCAGATTAAGCGGGTTATATTTGAGCGATGTCAGTTTATTCAATGTGATTTGAGTCAGAGTGATTTCAATCACTGCCAGTTTATTGAATGTGTCTTTAGTCAATGTAATTTAAGCGTGTTATCTGTAGTCGCCACTGAGTTTGATGATGTTATTTTTCGCGACTGTAAGGCGATAGGTATTGACTGGACTAAAGCTCAGTGGCCGCAATTTATGACTCAAACCAGCATTAAATTTGAGCAATGTTTACTCGATGGCAGTAACTTTTACTCGCTTCATTTACCCGAGATAACATTGGTAGATTGTCGTGCCCACGATGTTGATTTTAGAGAAGCCAATTTAAGCAAAGCCGATTTGCGACGGACAGATTTTACTTTAAGCCAATTTAGTCATACTAATTTAAGCGGTGCTAATTTTACCGATGCAAGCAATTATCACATTGACATCACCCGTAATGAGGTTAAACAAGCCATATTCAGCCGATTTGAAGCCTTGAGTTTGTTAGAAGGCTTAGATATTCAATTAGTTGATTAATTTCATTATTCCAATTTTGGTTAAACTTTGGCTAAACAATGGCTAAAGAGTAGGTATTATTGCCTGCGCACAAGCAACAAGTTAATTTAAATTAGTTAGGTTCTGATAGCGATCGGGATGTGATGACTTACACCCAAAAGGAGAAGACATGAGCCACAGACTTGATCAGGCATTTGAGCGATCATTAGCCTATTTAGATCAGCACTTACATGAGCCGTTTGACCTGGGGATGTTAGCTGATATTGCCGATATACCACAAAGCCATTTTGAAGCGCTATTTTATGCGCTGTATCATATCTCCATTGACGCCTATGTCGAATTACTAAAAAGCCTAGAAGCCGCCCATTTATTAGGTTTTGCCAAGCAAGTTTCTCTGACTACAATCGCGGCTAAATTGGCCTATCGTAACGAACAGCACTTTATCGAATCGTTTACTCGCAGTATTGGTCAAAGCCCTCAATCATTCCAACAAGCGCCTGATTGGGGCAACTTTTTTGCTAAGCAACAACCGCTTAAATCGTTTCAAGCAGATGTTAGTCAGCAAGAGAAGCAACCTCACTCCGTTGATATTGTATCGTTTGATACGCAAGCATTAGCGGTGATGGAACATCATGGTGATCCGGCTTTATTACCTCAAACCATTGCGCGATTTATTGAATGGCGTCGACAGTTTGCTTTGTCTCCTACAAGCTGTAGAACCTTTAATTTGCTTTACTCAAGCTCGGAGTTATCTGCTAAAACGCAATATCGAATTGATATTGGAGTATCGTTAAATACCGAGACACAAGCAAGGTTGAACCCTTTAGCGTTAGAATCGAGTCAGATTAAGCTCAAATCAATCCCTCAGGGACGATGTGCGAGGATTAAATACAATGGTGATGATAATGGTATTACGGCGGCAATAGGCTACCTGTATCGCGATTGGGTTAATGCGAATGATGTTACCCTAAGAGATTTCCCCTTATTTTTAGAGCGGATCGTGATTGCTGATAATGAGTTTGGTGACCCTCAGCCAAAACAACTGCAAGACTCACAACAAGTACTGATTTATTTACCGATTGTTTAACCTCAAACCATAAGCCATCACGGGCTGACCATGGTCAATAAATATTCACTCATTCACTATTAATATAGCGATCTAATGCTGGCTTCAACCCTCAAAGAGCAGTTATAAAGGGAGTTTATTACTTGTGAGTCATCACTACTATCCGTATGAGGTTATTGAATCATGTCATTCCAGACAGGGTAATCTAGCCACGATAGCCCAAAAAGCTAAAAACGAGACCGATATGGGTGAATGGCAATTAAAGGTGAGGGCAACGACGAGATTTGGGCATTTTTTTGTGTGCCCGGCTTAAAAATAGTAAACATCTTTCAGGGCGGGACTGGAGTCATAAAAAAGCCGTAATGCAGGGCATTACGGCTTTTTACGTTAACGTGCTATAACTGAGCTTCTAGTTCACTTATGCTTCCAGTTCACTTATGCTATAGCTCAATCACATCAAACGTGACACTCGGATCAACGTCGGCTTCATAATCAATACCATCAATACCAAAGCCGAACAGTTTTAAAAACTCTTGTTTGTATTCATCGTAGTCAGTTAATTCACTTAAGTTTTCAGTGGTGACTAGCGGCCATAAATCACGGCAATGCTGCTGAATTTCTTCGCGAAGTTCCCAATCATCAAGGCGTAAGCGATTTTCGCTGTCAACAGCTGGTGTTTGGCCATCAACACGGTATAGGCGTTCACTGAATAAGCGGTAGATTTGTTCAATACAGCCTTCATGTAAGCCTTCTTGACGCATTTTCTTAAATACCATCGCGATGTAAAGTGGCATTACGGGAATTGCTGAGCTCGCTTGTGTCACCACACTTTTTAACACCGCAACGTTAGCTGAGCCACCAGTAACTGATAATTTGCTGTCAAGGGCGTGAGCTGCGCGGTCTAAATCCATTTTGGCTTTACCCAAGGCACCATGCCAATAAATAGGCCAAGTCAATTCGGTACCAATGTAGCTATAAGCAACCGTTTTGCAATTGTCAGCTAATACGCCAGCTTCGCTTAGCGCACTCATCCATAGTTCCCAATCTTGGCCGCCCATTACCGTGATGGTGTCAGCAATTTCTTGCTCAGTAGCAGGCTCTACAGAGGTATCAATAATGGTGTTTTTATTGGTATCAACAGCCGTGGCAGTATACGTTTGGCCAATTGGTTTAAGTGATGAACGGATAACTTCACCGGTGTCTGGCAATTTACGAACTGGAGAAGCCAGTGAGTAAACCACCATGTCGATTTGACCTAAATCTTGCTTGATAAGCTCAATAACTTGTTGCTTTGCTTGATGGCTGAATGCATCACAGTTAATGCTTTTTGAATACAGGCCTTCTGCTTTGGCAAACTTGTCAAATGCCGCTGTGTTGTACCAACCGGCAGTTCCGGGCTTAGTTTCAGAACTTGGTTTTTCGAAAAACACCCCGATGGTGGCGGCGTCGCTACCAAATGCTGAGGCGATACGAGAAGATAGGCCATAGCCACTTGAAGAACCGACAACCAGTACTTTTTTAGGCCCATTAGCCATTTTGCCTTTGGCTTTAATTAGTTCGATTTGTTCTTTTACGTTCGCTTCGCAGCCAACAGGATGAGTCGTGGTACAAATAAAGCCACGAATTTTAGGTTTAATAATCATATTTAAGCTTCTTCCTTTAACATTGGCTCTAGGATAAATAGTTCGGCGACTAAATGGCACTGATTTTTGCTAAAAAGGTCTCAAAACCATAGTGGTTGGAGCAGTTTAGCGCTTTTGCATAAATTGACTTTGCTCTTTAATGAGTCGCTGGGTGTATTCATGCTGTGGTGCGGTAAACAAGGCCTCAGTGGTGGATTTTTCAACCATATGACCATTTTGCAGTACCATAATTTTATCACTTACATGACGGATAATATTGAGATTATGTGAAACGAAAATATAGGATAAACCCATCTCTTTTTGGAGTTTTAATAGCAGATTAATAATTTGAGATCGAACCGATAAATCCAGTGCTGTCAGCGCTTCATCTGCAATAATAATTTTGGGATTAAGCATTAATGCCCGCGCAACGGCGACACGCTGCTTTTGGCCTTCTGAAATCATGTGCGGATAAAAGTCTGCGTGCTCGGGCAATAAGCCGACTTTTCTTAAGGTTTCAATGACCAAGGCTTTACGTTCCGTTGAATTTAATTGTGTATTAAATCGCAACGGTTCTTTAAGCAAGTTACCAATGGATAAACGTGGATTTAGCGAGGTGGTTGGATCTTGGAAAATCATTCTAATTAACCGACATCGCTGCTTTAAATTATGCGTTTCTAAGGTTTCACCTTCAAAAAATATTTCGCCGCCACTACGTTGCTCTGCACCGACTAAAATTCGGGCAAGGGTACTTTTGCCTGATCCCACTGTTCCCACAATTGCCAGTGTTTCACCGCGTTCGAGTTCAAATGAAACTGGAGACAATGCCTGATAATATTGAGGTTTAAAACGCTTATAACCGGTTAAGTATTGCTTACTTAACTCAGTCACTTTAAGCAATGGTGTCGTCATCTTCTTGCTCACTTTTATAAGGGAAATGGCAGGCAAAATAGCGGTCTTTAATATGTTCAAGTTTAGGCTGTTTTACACAAGTTCGCTGCGCTTCAGGGCAACGTGGGCCGAGTCGACAACCCGCGGGTAAATGTTGCAGAGACGGTGCCGACCCTTGCAGTGTGGGTAAGTTAGCTTTGTGACGCATTTTTTTAGTATGATCAGGTAGGTTTTTTAATAATGCCCGCGTGTAAGGATGATAGGGCATGGCCACCATTTCGTTAACGGGTCCTGATTCCATAACCTGACCACTGTACAGAATGGTTAAGTTGTCACACCAATGCACCATGGTTTCGAGCTCATGACTGACCAATAAAATGGACACATTTTGCAGTTGATTGAGTTGTGATAATAATCTAAAAATCTGCGCTTGAGTATTAAGCTCCATAGAGTTGGTTGGCTCATCGGCAATGAGTAGTTTGGGATGATTGGCGACAGCCATTGCAATCATGACTTTTTGGCATTCGCCTTCAGACAATTCCCATGGATAGCATTTCATCAGCATTTTGGGTTTTTTAATACCCACTTTGTGGAGCCATTTTTGCGCGTTTAAATAGGTCGCATGACTGCGTCGCCAAAAAGGAATATTTTTATTGGGCACCATAGCTTCAATTAATTGACTACCAATGGTTTTAACCGGATCTAAACTGCCTGAAGGATCTTGGAAAATCATCGCCATTTCGCTGCCCATTAGGCAACGCCGTTGTTTGGCATTCATTTCCAATAAGTTTTTTCCATCCCACATCATACGATCGGCAATAATATGCCAATTAGGACCCAACACCCCCAGAATCGCTTTGGCTAACAAACTGCGCCCAGAGCCTGATTCGCCAACCAGCCCATGAATTTCACCTGGGTTGATTGTCAAACTGACTTTTTCGAGCACTTTTACCATGCCCTCGGGGGTATCTAGTTCAATCGTGAGATTACGAATATCGAGTAAAGGCATAAGTTAGTTTCTTATCGGTGCAAGCGCAGAACGTAAACCATCACCAACTAAGTTAACCGATAACACGGTAAACAAAATGGCGATACCAGGGATACTTACGGTCCAAGGTGCGAGCAGTAAATTATCAAGCCCTTGTGCGACCATCGCACCCCACTCTGGACTCGGTGCCTGAGCTCCGAGGTTTAAAAAACCGAGTGCAGCGATATCTAATATCGCCGCAGAGATTGCCATCGTGACCTGAATAATCACCACATCCCATACGTTGGGCATAATCACATACCAAAAAACTTGCAATGAGTTGGCACCGTCTAGTTTTGCTGCAGTGACATATTGTTTTTGCAGCTCTTCATGAACGGCTTGATGAATAACACGGACAAATTGTGGAACCATCGCGATCCCCACGCCCCAAAACACATTATTAAGTCCTGGCCCCATAACCGCGACCACTAAAATGGCCATTAATAATGAAGGAATAGAGAGGAGTGCATCTAATAAGTGACCCAGAATGCTCGACTTAATACCGCGCATCATTCCTGAAAGCGAACCAATAATAAAGCCAAAAAACAGCGAAGCCGCCACAATAAGTAGTGACATACCAAAGGTTAATTGTACGCCGTGTAAGATGCGGCTAAAAATATCTCGTCCAAGATCGTCAGTCCCAAGAAAGTGTTCTACTGAACCGGCAGGATCCCATGATGGCGGCAATAGTAATACTTGTTGGTCTTGCATCTCGGCCGAATAAGGCGCGATGATCGGGGCGAAAATAGTTAATATTAATAAAAATATGACGGCCCATAGACCGATTACGGCAAATGGATTAGCCGAAAACGTTTTCCACATTCGCCACATCGGTGAGGCAATATGATCTTCTTGGTAAATTTTAATTCGAGGCATACAATTCCTTTCTGCTCATTGGATTGATTGCGGTATGAAGCAAATCAATCAAAATGCTTAAGAAAATGATTAATAATGAGACAGATAAAATGCCTGCTTGAATGACGGTATAATCACGCTGATAAATGCCCGAAACTAACCAGCTACCTACACCTGGCCACGAAAAGATAACTTCAACCACGATGCCATAGCTGGCAAACGATCCCAGCATTAAACCAATACTTTTTAGCACTGGAATTAAGGCGTTGGGTAATGCATGGCGCAACAGAATTTTAGCTGTATGTAAACCTCGCGCTTCAGCGGCTCGAATATAGGTTTTATTCATTACATTTAAAATGGCTTGTCGAGTGATCCTCACCACCAATGTAAAGGGAAGTACCGCTAAAGTGACTGCGGGTAATATCAAGTGCAGTAAAGCATCATGAAATGCCGGAATGCGATAAGCAGAATCAGATAATAAGGTATCTATCAACATGAAGCCCGTGACAGGTTCAATTTCATAAAGTAAATTAATTTGGCCTGAAATCGGCAACCAGCCTAAATTGACTCCAAACCACATAGATAGGGTTAACCCCAGCCAAAATACCGGGATAGAATAACCCGTTAAAGTGACCGCTAAAATACTATGTTGAAGCGCTTTATTATTGCTTAAGGCAGCCAGAATACCTATGGGAACCCCAAAGAACACCGCAATAAATCCTGAAAATAACGACAGCTCAAATGACGCAGGCAATACTGAAGCCAGTTCCTCTGAAACCTCTTGCTGCGAGTTACTGGATATCCCTAAGTTACCCGACAAACGCTGGCGTAAATAGGCAGTAAACTGCAATAATTGATTATCGTTTAATTGATAATCTTGTTCAATTTGCTGTTTTTGCTCAATCGTTGGGTACTGAATCCCCGACAGCGAGTAAGTTTTACTGACAGGAAATTGTCCCGATGCCATAAATAGCACTGCTATCATTAACAGTGATGTGGCCATAAACAGCGTTATGCGCCTAAAGAGGTAACGCCACATTTATTGGTTTTCCTCTTTTGTTTTGGTTGTTCCGGCAAATGAAATACCGCCATAAGATCTAATTTGCATGCTAGTAATATTGTTCTTTTTCAAGACCACTTTTTTAGCGTGAGCAAGTGTCACCATAGGAACTTGATCGCTGATAATCGCTTCGGCGGTTTGATAAAAAACTTTACGTTCTGGTTGAGTTGAGACACTTTGGGCTTGGGTTAATAAGTGTTCAAAGTCTTTTTGGCACCAGCGAGAGCGATTATTGTTAGAGGCTAATGCTGCGCAGCTTAATAACGGGGTAAAAAAGTTATCGGGATCGCTATTATCAGCATTCCAACCAATGAGAACGGAATCATAATTAGAACTGGCTAACTTCTGGGTGAACACGCTCCAATCATAGCTAATGATATTAAGTTTTACCCCAATACGGGCTAAATCTGCCTGAATAAGCTCCGCTGTTTTCAGTGCGCTAGGATTATAAATCCGCGCCACAGGCATGGCCCACACATTAATGGATAAATTGGATACGCCTGCTTGTTGCAGTAATGCTTTGGCTTTTTCAGGGTTATATTCATTAGGCGATAAGTTTTTCGAATAAGCCCATGATGCTGGAGGCAAAACCCCTGTAGCCTCTACGGCGGTATCATTATATACCACGTCTAAAATATTATTCTTATCGATAGCATGTGCAAGCGCTCGCCTTACCCTAACATCATCTAATGGCGGCTTTTGGGTGTTAAATGCCCAAAATGCCACGTTCAGTCCGGGTTTGGTATCGACAATAATATCCTTATGTTGGTTAAGTACTGCAAGCTCACCCGCTTTGGGCAATGCTGAAACACTGCAGTCACCGGTGATTAATTTGGCAATGCGCGCGGTGCTTCTTGGGGTAATATCAAACACTAATTGGTCTATCTCAACCGTGGGTCCCCAATAGACTGGATTCTTTTTATAGCGAATATATTCATTTTTAACATACTGACTGAGCTGAAAAGGTCCTGTGCCTACAGCGTAATAATCAATATCTTCAGGCTTGCCCTGGGCTAAAAGTTGATAACCATATTCTGCCGATAACACTACGGCAAAATCAGTGGCGAGATTAGACAAAAAAGAAGCATCTTTACGCACTAAATGAAAGATAACTTGGTAATCGTTTACTTTTTCAATTTTACCGATTAAATCAGCAAAACCTATGCTTTGAAAAAATGGATAACCGGTTCTGCTGACTAAATGATATGGGTGCAAGGGGTCAATTATACGGTTAAATGAAAATAACACGTCGTCGGCATTAAAATCTCTTGTAGGGGCAAAGTGCCGCGTCTTATGAAAGCTAACATGCTCACGTAAGGTAAATAGATAACGTAACCCATCATCGGAGATTTGCCATGATGTTGCTAAGCCGGGAGTCATCTCGGCTTTTTCTTGGCTGTAATTCACCAACCTGCTGTAAATCTGATGTGAAGTGGCATCAATAGTGGTGCCAGATGTGACAAGCTGGGGGTTAAAACTTTCGGGGTTACCTTCGCTACAATATACGAGACCAGAAGGTAATTGTGCTTGTCCGCATGCAGCCAACATAACGCTGGATAGACATAGAGACATCAGCTGGTACCAACGTTTTACTATAACTGGCATGGTGTGATCATATTTTATTGATTTTGAGTGGTTATTTTAACAGTGTTCATTGCATTGGGGCAATGAGCATATCCAAGCTTCATTCAGCTCTTATCGAGTAAGTTGTACTTTTTCAAAATACCACGAAGTTGATGATAGCTTAAGCCTAATAAATCGGCGGTTTTTTTCTGATTATACAGGCCTTCAGCCAATGCGCGTTGCAATAATTCTATTTCACTGTTTTCGGTGTATTCTTTAAAATCTATTGGAAATTCGATGCTACTCAATACGGCTGATGTGTCGGTGTTAATACGGGACTCAATGGGCTCAGCAACAGAGGCAGTGGCATGTTCAATCTGCATAGCTTGACGTTCTCGGGTTTTGACTCTATTTACTGGACGGTAGGGTGATGCAAAAGGGTCTAAAATAATATGATCAATTTCTTGGCCATCAGTCCCTTCGCGATAAACACTTCGCTCGACGACATTTTTTAATTCACGGATGTTCCCTGGCCAGCTGTGCATCATTAATTGTTCTATCGCCAGCGGACTAAAACCGCCAAAATATTCCAGTGATAATTGTCTCGCCATGCCAATAGCAAAATATTCTGCTAATGTCATGATATCTTCGGTTCTATGTCTTAATGGAGGTAAGGTGATTACATCAAAGGCTAAACGGTCGAGTAAATCAGCTCTAAATTCACCATTTTCTGCCAAGGTCGGTAAATCTTCATTGGCGGCACAAATAAGCCGAACATCAGATTGAACTGTTTTACTGCCACCCACTCGTTCAAATTCACCATATTCGATGACACGTAATAACTTTTCTTGGATTAATCCTGAGGTGTTTGCGAGTTCATCTAAAAAGAGTGTTCCACCATCAGCGCGTTCAAAACGACCTTCGTGTCGACCTTTTGCGCCAGTAAATGCACCAGACTCATGGCCAAAAAGCTCAGTTTCGAGTAAATTTTCACTTAGTGAAGAACAATTAAGTTTAATAAAGCTTTGATCCCAACGAGGAGATAAGTAGTGTAGTCGTTCTGCAATTAATTCTTTGCCAGTGCCGCGCTCACCAATAATGAGCACAGGCTTGGATAATGGCGCGACTTTAGACACATGTTCTAATACTTCAAGTAATGCATTAGATTGGCCGATGAGATTATTTTGCTGAAATTGTTTACTCACAGTTAGCTACTCGCAAAATTGTTAGTGATTTAGACTAATAATTGGTGAAAATCATAATAAATGGCTTGAGTGTTAAAAGAAAGCAAAAGTTAAATATTTGTTTAAGTGTATGATATTATTTAACTTGTAAATATTGGCACGTAATGTGTATTACTTACTGCGACATCCACGTTAATTTTGAGGAACACATTATGGGAATTTTCTCTCGCTTCGCTGATATCGTTAATTCAAATATCAGCTCAATACTTGATAAAGCCGAAGATCCAGAAAAAATGGTCCGTCTTATCATTCAAGAAATGGAAGACACTATTGTTGAAGTACGTTCAACCTCAGCGAAAGTATTGGCTGAGAAAAAAGAATTACTTCGCCGGATTGCTCGTGTTCAAGAGCAAGTTCAAGATTGGCAGAATAAAGCTGAGTTAGCGTTATCCAAAGATCGTGAAGACTTAGCCAAAGCTGCTTTGAGTGAAAAACAAAAAACAGTTGGTTTACTGCAAGCTCTTGAAATGGAACTGCAAGTTGTTGAAGAACATGTTGCTCGTTTAAAAGATGAAATCGCCCAACTTCAAGAAAAATTGAATGATGCCCGTGCTCGTCAAAAAACCATCATTATGCGTAAGCAAACTGCCACTTCACGTTTAGAAGTAAAAAAGCAGCTTGATTCAAGCAAAATCGATGATGCGATGATGAAGTTTGAACAATATGAGCGTCGAGTTGAAGGGATTGAAGCACAGGTAGAATCATATGATTTAGGTAAAAAGAACGTTCTTGCTGACGAGTTTGCAGCATTAGAAGCAGAAGACTCTGTCAATGACGAATTAGCAGCATTAAAAGCAAAAATGAGTGCAAAAGCACAACCTAAATCTAAAGCATAAATTTATTCAGAGGTGAGTTATGGATATGGATCTTCTTATTGCACCAATTATCATCTTTATGGTGATTGTGGCACCTATCTGGTTGGTTCTTCATTATCGCAGTAAGCGACAAGTGAGCCAGGGACTCACTGAGGAAGAATTTAATCAGCTTAATGGTTTAATTGCTAAAGCTGAGAAAATGAGTAGTCGCATCGAAACATTAGAAGCGATTTTAGATACTGAATCACCAGAATGGAGAGCAAAACATGAGCTCAGCTAATGGTCGTACTTTATACCGCAACCCCAAAAGTGGTAAAGTGGCTGGGGTGTGTTCAGGTATCGCTGATTATTTTAACTTTGAAACATGGCTAGTACGTGTCATCGCTGTGTCGATATTCTTACTCGGTGGATCAGGATTTGTGTTTGTTATTTATATTGCCTTATGGATGATATTAGATATTAAGCCACAGAACTTACAACACAGAGATCAGCACAAAGATATTGAAGTTAAAAAGAAAGTTTGGCAAGCGGGTGAACCTGCAAAGCAAGCGTTGTTTGATGTTAATCGTCAATTTAATGGATTAGAAGTCCGTTTACGACGACTCGAAGAACATGTCACTTCAGACAACTTTGATCTTAAACGCCAAATAAATAGTCTTTAATCCTACTAATGGGCGGTTTTCCGCCCGTGTTTTTGGGGAGCCATCAGCCATCATGAGATTTTTAGATCGTTCCTTGTTTCACGTCACTCAAACCGCTCAATCTTTGGTTCATCGTAGTACCGACCGTCATGTTAGGTTAGCTGTGACTGGATTATCAGGTGCAGGTAAAACGGCTTTTATCAGCGGATTAGTTAACCAATTATTGCATGCCGGGAAAGGGGCCAAGCACAATCCTTTACCATTATGGCAAGTGGCGCGCGAAGGTCGATTAATTGCCGTCAACCGTGCCATGCAACCTGATTTAGATATTGCCAGTTTTGATTATCAAGGTGCAATAAATGCATTAAGCTCGTCGCCTCCCTATTGGCCCGCTTCAACCAAAAATATTACTGAATTACGCTTGGCGATTAAGTATCAGCCACAACAAGGCTTGTTAGCAAAGTTGACGGATACCGCAACCTTGTATGTCGATATCGTTGATTATCCTGGTGAGTGGTTACTTGATTTACCTATGCTTAAACAAGATTTCACCCATTGGTGTTTGTCGCAACAGGCCACCGTGACATGTTTAAGCCATTCACCTTTATTTGCGGCATTTAATCAGGCAGTAGAGCTGTTAGACTTAAGCCTATTAGCGGATGAACAACAACTTAAGCACATTGCTGATCTGTATCAAACCTTATTGGTTGATTTGGTTCGGCAACAGGGTTTTTATCACGCCCAACCAGGGCGCATGTTATTACCGGGTGAATATGAAAATACCCCGTTACTGACATTCTTTCCATTGATTACCTTGAGCCCAATTCAGCATTCGGAATTATCTGCAAGCTCAAGTGATTCAAATTATCACGTACTTAAACGGCGTTATGAACAGTACGTATCACAAGTCGTTAAGCCCTTTTATCGTGACTACTTTTCTCGATTTGATCGCCAATTGGTATTAGTTGATTGTTTAAATGCGCTTAATCATGGTCAGGCGCAATTTAATGACATGGGCCGTGCACTTAACAGCATTATGGAGAGCTTTCAATTTGGTCAGTCGAGTTTAATAAAACGTCTGTTTTCACCGCGGATTGATAAAGTTTTATTTGCTGCTAGCCAAGTAGACAGAGTGACCCGTGATCAACAGAGTCATGTGCTCAGTTTGTTAACCGCAATGCTACAACAAAGCCAGCATTATGCCAATTTTGAAGGCAGTGAAGTTGAAACCATGGCAATAAGTGCGATTAAGGCCACCCAACATGGGATGGTCAATATTGATGGTGTTCAACAAGAAGTGGTAAAAGGGACTGGGCTTGATGGCAAGAAAGTGACCTTATATCCTGGCGATGTTCCGGCATCATTACCTGATGCAGAATTTTGGCAACAACAAGGATTTAGTTTTAGTGCTTTTCTGCCGCCTAATTTAAGTCATATTCATGATCACAATCCGCAATTTGAACACATTCGTCTCGATCACCTTTTAGAGTTCCTATTAGGCGATAAATTGTCTTAATGGATTTATTTTGAGCAATAATTTGGGCCTTAGTTATGAATGAATCTACACATAGTTCGCCGATAAAGAAATCGCAAATATTTACGGAGTCAGACTTAATCGTGACTCAAGAGGCGCATTCCAAAGCGGATCCTATTAAGCCCGCTAAACCGTTTGAAGACATTGACTTTATTTGTGAGAAATCCTTAATAGAATTACCAGCCTCAATGGAAGACAGCATTAAACCTGCAACACCCAAGCGTTGGTCACTATTGGCAAGATTATCGATTATTGGTTTGGTGTTATTCGTCATAGTCCAGACCGTGATGGGGTTAATTGACTCTCTTCAGCAAAGTCCGTGGTTATTTGGTTTTTATGCAACAGTGTTATCCATTGTTAGTGTATGGGCGATGGTGTTGACCCTTAAAGAATGGCGTAAATTAGTTAATCTTAAAAAGGTGAGTGACCATCAAGCGAAAGCTGAACGGTTGTCGCAAAGCATGCAAATGGGTGAAGCTAAACAATTTCTGGCACCAATATTAGCCAAATACCCTAATAACGAGGCAAAGCAACAATATCTACAAGCCTGTAGTCATGAACATAATGATGCTGAAATCGTTGTATTATTTGAAGATATTGTGTTGTCTGAACGTGATCTACTCGCTAAAAAGCGAGTTAATCGTTTTGCTGCAGAGTCGGCTTTATTATTAGCAGCCAGTCCCTTAGCCGCGCTGGATATGGCTATTATTTTGTGGCGTAATCAAAAAATGATCAATGAAGTCGCTGCTATTTATGCGATTGAGTTAGGTTATTGGAGTCGGATAAAGCTTATTCGTAGCATTGTGGTTAATCTTATTTACGCGGGGAGCACTGAGGTGATTACCGATTTAGGGACCCAATTATTATCGGTGGAAATGACCGGCAAGTTATCTGCCCGAATTGCACAGGGGCTCGGTGGCGGTTTACTTACCGCAAGACTCGGTTATCAAGCTATGAGTTTGTGTCGCCCTATTGCATTTAATAAACACAATAGGCCTAAATTATCCCACGTTCATCAGCATTTACTGGGTGAATTAAAGCAGTTTACCTCGTCAATGACGTCCAAAAACAAATCGAAACAAACTCAGCCTGTTGATAAGAACGAATAAAATATGTGTTTTTTTTGTACAATGTGAGTTTATTGACTACAGTTAGCCTCCGATCCGGAAACCCTACGCGTTCCGAATCGTTCGAGCTTGGTAATGGAGAAGGACGCATACCGGCAAATTAAGGAAAGAAAGGAGAATCTACATGAAATCACCATTGACATTAACTGCAATATTTATGGGTTTATGCTGTTTGTTAAGCAGTCATTCTTACGCCGCAGAAACGGCAAACACAATGGCAGAACCTACACAGAAAGTGACAAAAGCGATTGAAAAAAAATCAACTGATATGCAAAAGGTCAATATCAATAATGCCAGTGTTGAGGAATTACAAGCCCTCAAAGGTATTGGTCAAGCGAAAGCAAAAGCGATAGTTGATTATCGAACCAAAAATGGCAAATTCACCGATTTACAACAGTTAACCATGGTGACAGGTATTGGCGATAAGCTAGTGAGCCAGAATACCGAGAATATGAGTTTCTAAACGAGACTGTTATTAAAAATTAGAATTAAAACTAAAACGGAAGCAATTGCTTCCGTTTTTTTTCGACGCTGCATTACTTACTGAGCATTTAATGCTTGGCCATTTGTGTCGATAGAGCCATTGCCCATCAAAAATAAATAACTAGGCATAATTTCTTGTGCTGTTTTTAGGGTTTTTGGATCTTCACCAGGATAAGCCTTTGCCCGCATTTCAGTGCGAGTTGCGCCAGGATTAATACTATTAACTCGTACCGAAGTGTTATCACACTCATCGGCTAATACTTGCATCATGCCTTCGGTGGCAAATTTAGAAAAAGCATAAGGTCCCCAATAAGCACGACCTTTACGTCCAACACCGCTTGAAGTAAACACAATTGAAGCATGCTCGGCTTTACGCATTATAGGCAATAATGACTTGGTCATGATGGCTTGAGCCGTGACATTGACCTTTAAAATGGTTTCAAGAGAGGTTAAATCAATATGCTCAAATGGGCCTAATGCCCCCAACTGAGATGCGTTATGCAATAAACCATCTAAATGACCAAACTGCTCAGCAATGGTGTCTGCCATATCAATATAATTCTGTTCGGTCGCGCCTTTCATATCTAACGGCACAATGGCTGGTTTTGGATAACCGGCATTAACTATTTCATCGTATACGTTTTCGAGTTTTTTAACGGTCTTACCGAGCAAAATTACCGTTGCGCCGTGTTTGGCAAATTCGATTGATGCTGCACGACCAATACCGTCTCCAGCGCCCGTAACTAAGATTGTTTTGTTATTGAGTAAATCTTTTGCAGCTTGATATTCCAACATGATTGATTATTTCCTCTTAGCGCAATCGCCCGTCAAATCTAGTACCGGATAAAAAATAAACGACCGTTTGAAACAAATGATTAATAATTGTATGCCAATAGGTCATACGTATGTAACAAACTTGTAGCTAACTCAATAATTTTACGTTAACTTGAGAATAGTTAAGGACTAACATAAGTCCTTATGGTCGCATGATTGGACTTATTGTGACTAGTTTTTGGGGAAAAAAAATTATTAAAACAAGATTTGGGGAAAAAAGATGAAAAGACTCATTTTGGGTGTTGCAATAACATCTGCTCTTGGCTTAACAGCATGTGGTGGTGACAGTTTTAACGAAGCCGTAGCGAATGCTGAGCCGTTAGTGCCTGTTTCACATATGCAGTTTGATCCTGCTAATAGCAAAGTACCATTACCAAACGACTTACTCTTCAGTGGAACCACTGATGGCACATTATCTATCCCTGGCGAAGCCAGCGGTAACTATACGGATCCTCAAATCGCATTAGGTGCATTAGATGGATGGTCAACTAGTTCACCAATTTCAATTACTGTCGAACTTGCTAATGATTTACAGGGCAATGCGTTAACGTTGGATGCAGCCTCTGTGTTTCAACCGGGTGCGGTGCGTATGTTCGAAGCGACGGTGGGCGGAGCATTATCAAGTGATGCTGAGTGTCAATCAGCACCTTCAGTTTCTGCCTGTAAAGTGGGTGAAGAGCTTCAATTTGGCGTTGACTTTGTATCAAAAGCATCAGGCAATAAAGTTGCCATCGTACCGCTTAAACCATTAAAAGCTGGCCAGTCATATATCTATGTGACTACCGATCTTATTCAAGATTCGTTAGGCCGTGGTATTGCTCCGTCTACAACATATGGTCTGTTAAAGTTAGATTTTGAAACTCAGCAGCTTGAAACAGAACAACAAAAAATGCTCCAGTATCTCGTTAACAGTTATGAGAAAGGCGTTGCTGCAACACATGGCGTTGACCCTGAATCGATTAGTTTTTCAGGCTTATTTACTACTCAGTCCGTAGCTGATGTGTATGAAACCACTAAATTATTGATGGCGTCTAACCCAGCTTACACTCCAGCATTTGTGCAATTACCTACGTCAACAGGATTAACAGTTGCACAAGCTGTAGGGTTAACGCCAGCAGCCGGTGCTGCTTATGTTGTTGCTGACATGGCCGATCTTTACACTGCAAAAATTAAACTGCCTATTTACGGTGATTGTTCATCTGCAACTTGTACTATTCCAATCATCGATGGTGCCCCAACAGCCCCCAATGGTCGCTGGTTTGCTCAAGGCGACAGCCCGGTATCAGTATTATTAGCACTACAGGCCGGTACATTAAGCCAAGCTAATTATTTTGCCCAAGCATCTGACAACGGTGTAGACCCTCAAGCCGCGTTAAGCAACCCAGCACTGCTTGCAGGTAAACAGTGGAAACTTGACGATGGTACTGCTGCTGACACCACTAAACATTTAACTAAGTTTAATCCTATTCCGGCTATCCAAGGTTATGAAACTGTTTCAGTTCAAATTACCTTACCCAATGCGGCTAAGCTTGCCGCATTTACTGCTGCTCAAGGGGGCACGTTTGTACCACCAACCAGTGGTTGGCCAACAACGATTGCGCTGCATGGTTTAGGCGGCGGTAAAGAAATGGCGCTTGCTTATGCCGGCACTTACGCTGCTGCTGGTGTTGCCACTATCGCGATAGATATGCCATTACACGGTGCTCGCTCATTTGATTTAGACAAAGACGGCATTTATGAAATATCTGCTACAGATCCTTCATTTGGTCCGGTAGTGGGTACACCTGATGCGTTTACCAGTGGTAACCCATTAGTGTTTGTCAATATTTCAAGCACACTGACAGTGCGTGATAACTTCCGTCAAGCAACCTTAGACCATTTAGGTTTAAGATTATTATTGACTGGAATGGCGCAACAACTCGCTGCGGCAAATCAACCTCAAGTATTTGATGTATCTAAAATCAGTGCTCAAGGTTTGAGTTTAGGTGGCATTGTGGGTACCACATTCTCAACCTATGCGAGTACCGGATTAGTTAATCCTATGACGGGTGATGCTTTACCTAACGCTTATGCAATTAATGCAGCATCGTTAGTGGCGCCATCGGGTGGTTTAGCGGGTGCTTTTGCTGGATCTGCGGCGTTTGGGCCAGTGTTGTTTAGTAACATTACTGCCTCTAGCACTTTCATGGATCTTGTGACGGCGGCTAATACAGCAGGTTATGAGCCTGGTACCCCAGAATATGCAGCATTAGTGCAGGCGGTTTATGCTGGCTTTATTCCTACCTTTGCGTTTGCCGTGCAAACTGCTATTGATTCAGCAGACCCGATTAACCATGGTGAGAAATTAGCGTCTACCGGTTTACCTGTGCACCTGATCGAGATTGTCGGTGATGGTGCTGGTAATTTACCAGACCAAACCTTACCTAATAGTGTTGAAGGTTTCCCATTGTCGGGTACTGAACCATTAATAGCTTCGTTAAGCCTAGATTGTGTTGATACAACAACGCCTGGTTCTGGTGCGGTACGTTTTTCTAAAGGTCATCACAGTTCGATTGTGAGTCCTGGTGAGACACCTGCAACAGATGGTATGGCAATGCAAGCTACTGTTGAAATGCAGTCTCAAGTAGCCGGTTTTGCAAAAACAGCTGGTTTAGGACAAGCAACGATTGTTGTGAATAATAGTGATGTGATCCAAAGTTGTAACTAATGCTTACTAATTAGTATGTAATATCTTAAAAAACCCAGCAATTAGCTGGGTTTTTTATTGTCTACTTATTGGTTATTGCTGTTAAAATACCGCAGATTGTCATCCCTGTATGGAGCGAAATTTGGAATTTTTATATGAATACGGCCTGTTTTTAGCAAAAGCGGTAACAATTGTTGTCGCTATTTTAGCGGTAGTAATATTTGTACTGGCTAGCAGCATGAAAAACAAATCTGATAAAGGTGAGTTAAGACTGACTGATATTTCAGATGAGCTGCTGCAACTTAAGCACCAGTTAAAAGAAGAGTTACTGCCTAAAAAGCAATTTAAAGCCTATGAAAAGCAAGTGAAAGCAGACGAAAAAGCCGCTGAAAAACAAGCTTTAACCAAAGGCAAAGTGTTCGTTATTGATTTTAAAGGCAGTATTGATGCCAATGAAGTCGCGTCATTACGTGAAGAAGTCACCGCTATTCTAACCATTGCTGATAAAGATGACCAAGTGTTGGTGAATGTTGAAAGTGGTGGCGGTATGGTTCATGGATATGGTCTAGCTTCAAGCCAATTAGATCGCTTGCGTCAAGCTAATATTTTGTTGTCTATCTGCGTGGATAAAGTGGCGGCGAGTGGGGGTTACATGATGGCGTGTGTGGCAAACAAGGTGTATGCCGCTCCTTTTGCGATTGTCGGTTCTATTGGCGTAGTGGCACAGGTTCCTAACTTTAATCGCTTGCTTAAAAAGCATGATATTGACTATGAGCAGCACACTGCCGGTGACTTTAAGCGTACTTTAACCATTTTTGGTGAGAATACCGATGAAGGCAGAGCTAAGTTCCAACAAGAACTCGAAGAAACTCATGTATTATTTAAAGAGTTTGTTGGCCGTTACCGTCCCAATATGGACATTGCCAAAGTGGCAACAGGCGAACATTGGTATGGACAACAAGCCATTGATTTAGGGTTAATTGATGAAGTATCTACCAGTGATGATGTGATTTTAACTTTAGTTAAGACCCATCAAGTGATCAAAATAAAGTATCAAATGAAGAAAAAGCTGGCTGATAAAATTGCCCATGGTGCATCATTATCAGTAAATACCGTGATGAATCGTTTAGCTGAGCGTAACCAGTCGGTGTAGCATTACATTGTGAGTGATTGGATAGATCAAAAAACGACAGCTCATGCTGTCGTTTTTTTATGCTAGAAAAACCTCAATATGATTAGGCTTTGTAACTGATGTGTTGATGAAAACGTAAAATAACATCTGCATGTTCTTTATCGATGTCTAGCTCATTAGTAAAGAGACGTAAAGCGTCTTCTACTTGGTTCATGAAGCGGCCATAACCTTCGTCTGTTTCATCACTTTTACCCGCTACAATGACAAACCGGAAAGCATCTACAAGCTTATTGGCATCCCAGTGGCAAATAGGTTCAGGTGATTCAGTGTGAGGGTCAAACCCGATCATCTGAAACTCGTTGGTGCTGGTTAATTGCTCATACTTACTATTACGTACAAGTGGTAACTTACCGTTAGCAACAACAGCAACACGATTTAACTGCTTACTGCTTGTCGCTTTGAAAAACTTATCGCATAAATTTTTATACAGACTTGAAAAATCAGTTGTATCATTTGCAAGTAATTGCTTTTTGATACGACGCTCAACCGGAATGTTAATGGTGACATAATTAAGCGTGCTCACATCGTCTGGTAGCTCGCAGTGACGACGATGATAGCGGCTGTCTACTGCGCGTAATTTATAGCCGTATGTTTCTTTGAGCCCCTTGGATTTTGCAAAAAAGTCATATGAAAGATGCTGGTGGTCACGCACTTTAATCGGTACATCTTTGACGGGTAATAACGGTTTTAACTCAGCAATAAATTTTTGCACATGAGAATGGAATTCAGCTGAATGGCTACGAAGATCTTTACCTGTGGCTAAAAATACAATTCTGAGCTTTCTGGCTCGAAAACCTGCAACGCTGTGCAAACTGTTTGCTTCATGATGGGCTGGATTATAGAAAAAACGTAATTGCTCTTCTGAGTTTAAGCAATAGGCTTCGTTGTGGAAGCGTACCATAGGTAATTTGTCGGTGGTGACAACGTGGACGTTGTACAATTCTTGTTTTTCAGCTAATTGATAAACTAATTTACTGAATTCATCGTAACAATTTTCTAAATCACTGTATGCGTTAAGATATTCATCGGTTAACGGGAAACCAATGGTAATGTATTGATTCTTACGTGTTGCGGTTGGCAAGTATACTTTTTTTTGACGACTGACGGACATATTATTTCCTTATTGCCTTAGTTGTTGTCTAAAGTTTATCGTTATTTATTTATTGTTATTTATGCACTGTTAATTATTCATGGTTATCTAATGTGCTAGCTGTACTCATTTTAAACATTGGAGCTTAAATTAAAATGACTTTCGATCACTTTATTAAAAAATTTTTAACATTTTGAGCTAAAGTCAAACAAACTGAGCGATTTACTCTACTAGTGCCTGAGTGATCCAAGGTAACATCCACTGCGTAATCATCGGTTGAGCCTGTTCATTAGGATGAATGCCGTCGCGTTGCATTAATGTTTTATCGATGGCGATATCTTGCATAAAAAACGGTATCAGCTTAATCGCGTATTCTTCGGCTAATTGATGGTAAGCCTGAGTAAAAGAGTTGGTATATCGGGGACCGTAATTGGGTGGCACCATGATTTCAGTCAGTAAGACTTTGGCGCCATGTTGCTGGGATAGGTTAATGATTTTTGTAAGATTTGATTTCAATTTATCGGGTGGAAAACCACGCAGGCCATCATTGCCTCCTAACGCAATTATAATTAGATCGGGTTGGCTTGACCCCAGTAAACTCGGGAGTCTACGTAATCCACCCGCGGTGGTTTCACCACTCACCGAACCGTTAATAATGTGGGCGTTTGGCAGTTCATCACGGAGTAATTGTACCCAGCCTTGGTTTTCTGCCATACCATAGCCTGCACTTAAACTATCACCTAATATCAGAATCGTGGCAGCATAGGTTGGTGCGCACATCATTATCACTAAAAGCACGCTAGTAAGTACGCGTTTAAGTGACGAATATAAGAAGGATTGTATGTCTAATAATATCGATCGAAATATCAGTGCCATTACTGTAACTAACCTCAATAAAACTGTCGTGACCCAAGAGGGAGAGTTGACTATCCTCAACGGCATTAATATAGAAGTCAAGCAAGGAGACAGTATAGCCATTTTGGGACCATCAGGTTCAGGTAAGTCGACACTATTGGGATTACTTGCGGCGTTAGATACGCCTACCTCAGGTGAAATTGTATTAGATGGCGTAGCATTATCAGGCTTAAATGAAGAGCAAAAAGCTGCGCTACGTAAACAAAAAGTCAGTTTTATCTTTCAGTCATTTATGTTGGTCGATACGTTAACGGCCCTAGAAAACGTGATGTTACCTGCTGAGCTTGCTGGGGTGAAAGATGCCAACCAAAAAGCCCAATCGATGCTCGACCGAGTCGGTTTATCTCATCGATTAAATCATTTACCCAAACAATTGTCCGGTGGGGAGCAGCAACGTGTCGCCATCGCACGGGCGTTTATTTGTGAACCCAAAGTCCTGTTTGCAGATGAACCGACAGGTAATTTAGACAGTGTTAACGGTGATAAAATCGCTGATATGTTATTTGCCCTCAATCAAGAGAGTGATACTACGCTTGTGCTGGTGACCCATGATTTACATTTGGCCAAACGTTGTGCTCGGCAATTAGTAATGGAAAATGGTCATTTGTCAGAACCCTATTTAGATACCAGTGTGACCGAACATAAGCATTCACAGCCTTTAGCGGAGGTTAATTAATGGAATGGCAAATTGCGTGGCGATTGTTTAAACGAGAACTGGCTCAAGGGCAATTAATGCTTATTGTATTGGCCATTACGTTAGCGGTGTTATCAGTAACGGGCCTTGCGCGGGTGAGTGAGCGTTTACAAGTGGCCATTAATGGCGAAGCCGCTAACTTTATTGCCGCCGATCGTATTATTGATTCGCCGGTTGAACTTGACCCACAATTGCTGACACTGGCAGATAAAATAGGGCTGGCTCACGTCACGAACATGCAATTTAACTCGATGGTGTATTCGGGCGATAAGTTTCAGTTAGTCACGGTAAAAGCGGTAGGTGATGGTTATCCGTTAAAAGGCGATATAGAGCTGAGTAACGGTATCACTAGAGCACTGCCACAAACGGGTCAAGCGTGGTATGAAAACCGTTTAGGTGGTTTGCTTGGCTTCCCACAAACCATTGAATTGGGCAATAGTGAGTTATCGCTTACAGAAGAGATTAGCCGTTTACCTGATGCTGGCTTTAATCCGTTTGCCTCCTCGCCGGTGTTACTTATCCGTTTAGATGATGTGGCGGCAACAGGCATTATCCAACCGGGCAGCAGGGTGACTTATTTATACCAATTTACCGGTAATGCTGAACAACTAGTGGCGTTTGAACAGCAAGCCAAACCTCTACTGAATAACAGCCAGCGCTGGGTGGATGTGCAATCGGGAGATTCTCCTATTGCCTCAGCAGTGCAGCGTGCTGAGCGCTTTCTGTTGCTCGCCAGTCTACTCGGCATTGCTTTAGCGTGTGCCGCGATTGGCATTGCCGCCCAGCGTTATTGTCAGCGTCATTATGACGTAGTGGCCATGCTAAAAACCTTTGGTGCTTCGGGTCAGCAAATTCGAGTATTATTTGGACTGCATTTGTCGTTAGTAACACTATTGGGTATTGTCCTTGGTTTGCTGGGCGGGGTATTGCTCGACCTTGGGATCACCGCTTTTTTACCGGCCGAAATCGCCGCTTACTCACCCCCGTATTTCCGCCCCATATTATTAGGGGTTAGCACGGGATTGATCAGCGCATTTATGTTTTCCGCATATCCATTAATGCGTTTATTGGCCATTCCGCCTTTAAGGGTATTGCAACGTCAATTAGAAGGCTTGCAGCTAGGCATGTGGTTGCATCTGTTATTAAGCTTGGCTGCGATGGCCTTGTTGGGTTATTTATATTCAAGAAGTTTAGCGTTGACCATGACGGTGGTACTCGCGGTGATGTTGTTGGGAGTCTTATTGAGTGTGCTGGGGTTTGTGATGATCCGCTTTGGTCATGGCATTGGCATGAAAACCACTAATCCTTTTCAATTGGCTTTAGCCGGACTTCGCCGTCGTGCGCGGCAAAACGCAGTACAGTTGGTTGGTTTTAGCAGTGCACTGGTATTGCTATTAACCATATTAGCGTTGCGCCAAGATTTACTCAATGAATGGCAGAAACAGTTACCTGAAAATGCCCCCAATTACTTTTTAGTCAATATAGCGCCAGAAGATGCTAAGCCACTTGATGACTTTTTAACCCTCAATCATATTAAAGCAACCGATATTTATCCTGTGGTTCGTGGGCGACTGACTCACATTAACGACGAGGAATTGATTTCAGGTAAGCAGGCAGAGAACGGTGTTGAAGGGCGTGTGGGTATTTCACGCGAACTTAATTTAACCTATCGTGAAACCTTACCGCCGAATAATACCTTACTCGAAGGCGCATTTAACCTCGCTGGCGATGATGTGTCGGTCGAGTCTGGTGTGGCAGATCGACTCGGTATTGTAATGGGGGATACACTAACTTACCTCATCGATAATCAATCATTTTCGGTTAAGGTTGCCAGTATCAGGCAAGTGCATTGGGAAACCTTACAACCCAATTTCTTCATGATTTTCACCCCTGAAGCACTCGCGCCGTTTGCTTATACTTCTATGGCAAGCTTTCATCTAAATGATGCGCAATTGGCGGCCGATGGAAGCCTGCTTAGCGCAAATCAAGTGGTATTGCAGTTAATTCAACAATTCCCCACGGTATCGATTATCGATGTTGGGGCGATTGTTCGGCAGTTACGGCAAATCATTGAGCAAGTGTCATTGTCGTTGTCTTTGGTGTTGGTATTAGTGTTACTGGCCAGTGCTTTAGTGTTGGTAGCGCAAACGGAGGCGGGAATGGCCACTCGGCAGCGAGAGCTCGCCGTGTTGCGTACTTTTGGCGCCTCCGGTTGGCTGCTACGCGCTTCAACGGGATTTGAGTTTGCCATACTCGGTGCTATTGCTGGCTTGTTGGCGGTGATTGTGGCCGAGTTTGCCTTGTTTATGTTAAAAACCCAAGTGTTTGATCTGGTGGTTTATATGCATTGGCCATGGTGGGTATTAGCCCCTGTTGCGGGGGCGGCAATTGTGTCGATATTAGGTATTTGGCGCTGTAGGCAGTTACTCAATATGTCCTGTAGTGACATGCTCAAAGCCGGTTAGGTTGACCCCAAAAAAGGAGATGATGATTCATCTCCTTTTTTACTTCGTTAGTCGGGTTACTTTTTTTGTCTTGGTTTGTATTGTGTAGGACAATAACCTCTATCAATGCCTAGAGGACGTAATTTAAGGTGTTTGGTTTTACGGCCACTGACACGTGATCGCCATAACTTAAAACTATTAGGTTTAAGCGCTAGGCGCATCAGTTTGATCACATTGGACTCGCTTAAGCCGTAAAGGTGTTCAATGGCTTCAAATGGGGTACGGTCTTCCCAAGCCATTTCAATAATTCTTGAGGTATCTTGAGGTGGTAGCATTGCTTTTCAAAGTTTTGATTGGGTTTGCAGACTAATACGTTAGTCGATTCAGTTTAGATTAGTGCGTTAAGGTAAATGTGCGACAGAAAATTAGCCTTAAGCAATTTTTTTTATTCACTGTGGAAAGGTTGATGCGCCTTGACCGATTTGGGTGTAAAAGTGCTGAATTATCTTTGCAACAAGGCGTGTGCTGTATTCATCAAGCAAAGGTCTGCTTTAATGAGCCTGTGGTATTAGATGAGTCTGTGGTATTAGATGAGGCAACTCAAGTTTATGAAAATAATAATATTAAATTGGATGGCAATAAGCCGACCTGCCGGCCTTTTCGATATTAATGGTCAATAAGCCTGCTAATGCCCTTTGTTCTAATGTCGATGGCGTATATTCGTCATTTTTTTCTTTAGTGGATATTGAGCAATTATCACAATGACATATTGCTGGGCGGTTAGATGCAGATACTACCGGCTTAGTACTTATTACCGATGACGCTCGTTGGACCTCAATATTACCTCACCCTCCAAGCTGTGTTGTAAAGTATAACGGGTCACATTAGCTTCGGATTATTAATCAGGCAAGCACTTGTTTAACCACTTAATCGTTTTTAAGTTGGCTTGATGTATAATTACGTTATATTGATTAGATCTCGGTGCCGATCATAGGGAGTGTAGTGGTTAATCTCGTGATAAAACAGTGTAAAGAGCTGAATGATTTATGACTTAGTCCACCATGATACTTAGTTTTAGGGGCAAATATTGTCGATGGAGCATAAAACACCACTCTCATATCATTTTAAAGACAAACATATATGGTTTGACATGACCATGTTGGCGGCTTTGTTTGTGGTGGCGGCCTACGTTCCTCTATTAAAAATTGTTCCTTTAGTTGCCTGTCTAGAGTTATTCAGCTTTTTTAGTTTTCACTTACTAGCAAAGCGAAGTCGCTTCCAGTTACAGGGCTTTCTGGGGGGATTTATTTCCAGCACGGCAGTTTTTTTACAAATATTGAATGATAAAAAATTTGCAACAACAAGTGAACGTGACTTGCTACTGACATTGTTGTTTGCCTTATGTTCTATGTTACTGGAATGCCTATTTATTATCTTTTTTTTGGCAGATCAATTACCTTTTACTTTTTATATCCCCTTTGTCACGCAATTATTGTTTTTTATTACGGCGATTATATATGTGCAGATTCAATCCAATTTACTTTTTTTAAGTAAGCAATCAGGACAACCTACAGTTGATATTGAGCTATTAATTGATCATCCGATAAATTGGAAAAATGTTGCTAAGCTATCTATTTTTATCCTCGGACTTGTTTACGCCATGCATTTTATAGGCAGTGAACTTGGTCTCTCGCGAGGGATCAGTACTTTGCTTGTGTCATTTTTTGAAGCTCATGCCATTCTTGTATCTGTGATGACCGAATGGTCTATGAATCCACAGGATATTGATTTAATGAATTTATTGTTGTTAATTTTACTCGGTAACACCATCAGTAAATCGTACTTGGTATTTAAAGGAAGCAATTTTTCTCACAAAGGGTTTTTTATTGCAATGATGTTTATGGGGTTTGCGTTAAGTGTCGGTGTTACATTTATTGACGCTTTTTTACTTGAGTAATGTGTTTGCTATTACCCCTAATAATACAAACAGCACTTGACGTCTGTGGCATAATCCCCTCAAGTAGCCAATAAAAAATGATTATCCCACGTTAAGGTTATTTATGCGTCTTGATCGATTTATTTGTAAAAGTACTGAGTTATTAAGGTATGACGCGATCCAACTAATTCATAGTGGTGAGGTGTTGGTTAATGGTGTGGTTGTTAGGAATGAAGCTGTTCAGGTTCATGAAAATAATGAAGTTAGCTTAAACGGTCAAAAGCTTGCAGCTCGAGCTTTTCGTTATATGTTAATCAATAAACCAGCCAATACTCTTTGTTCGAATGTCGATGGTGTCTATCCGTCGTTATTTTCGTTAATTGACGTCGAACGCCCATCTGAGTTGCACATTGCCGGACGATTAGATGCCGACACAACCGGATTAGTGCTTATTACCGATGATGGTCGTTGGACATTTGCTATCACATCTCCGTCTGGACAATGCCATAAAGTTTACCGGGTTAAATTAGCTAAGCCGATAGCCGCAAATGCTTGTGAGTCTTTTTTACAAGGCATTGCTTTGCAAGGGGAACAAGAGCTGACATTACCGGCGCATTTGCTCATTATCACACCTCAAGAAGTATTGCTGACTTTAACGGAAGGCAAGTTTCATCAAGTAAAGCGTATGTTTGCTGCTATTGGTAATAAAGTGTTGTCTCTTCATCGTGAAAGTATTGGTGCTGTGAGTGCCGATGTAGCAGCAGGGGAGTGGCGTTATTTAACCGATGTGGAAATTCGCTCATTTGGTGATAAATGACTCTGCAGTCATATTACGCCTCTGCCAGATAATCTGTATCCCCACCAAGCGATTGCATAACCATCAGTTATTATCTGAATTCGGGTGTAAACCATTCCAGATTTACCCGCTAAATTATCAAAAATAAATCTTAACAGACTAAATATGCCACTGCTTAGGCTAAGATCCTATAATCAAATAAGGTGCGATTAATAGATAATTTTATGAGTTTGTTGATAGATTTATCCCAGTAGATATTTACAGATCTCGATTAGAATACCTTAACTAGTCGCTTTTTTATTGACCCCCCCCATCATCGCAGGTGTTTTTGATAATATAAAATTATTAAAATAATACTAATTGAAAATTTATCGCTACAAAAAATAATAGCTATACTTTCTTTATTGAAACTAACCACCCAATAGTAAGGAAGTCATAACATGGTTTATCCTCGTACATTTAGCCACATTGGTATATCAGTACCAGACTTAGAAGCCGCCGTTAAGTTTTATACAGAAACGCTAGGATGGTACATCATTATGGAGCCTACGGAGATTGTTGAAGATGGATCGGCAATCGGTGAAATGTGTACTGACGTATTTGGTGCCGGTTGGGAGCACTTCCGTATTGCTCATCTATCAACGGGTGACCGTATTGGTGTTGAACTTTTTGAATTTAAAAACCAACAGAACCCAGAAAACAACTTCGAATATTGGAAAACGGGTATCTTCCATTTCTGCGTACAAGACCCCGATGTAGAAGGACTAGCAGAGAAGATTGTTGCTGCGGGTGGTAAAAAGCGTATGAAGGCTCCTCGTTACTATTATCCAGGTGAAAAACCATATCGTATGATTTACATGGAAGACCCTTTTGGTAATATTTTGGAAATTTACAGCCACAGTTATGAGTTGACTTATGCAGATGGTGCTTATAAATAAAGCGTATTTATTCGCTATAGGAATGTGAGGGGATTTAAGGTTCATGCATAACTTTGTGTGAGCGAGCATATAATTTATTACAGATTAGATAATGAAAAAGACCGCCATTTTAGGTGGTCTTTTTATTTTAATATAGGTCTGCTTAGTCATAACCTTAATGGGTGCCAATGCCAATAACCTTCGATATTAATCAGTGAGTAAACTTAACCTAAAATTTGTAATCCGTTAGGCTATTGGCTTTAAATGCGTCAACCATTTATTTTTAATGAGGTTATAAACCGTTTTTATACTTCAATATAAAATTAAGCTTCAGCGTCTACATCCGTAACTGAAATACCAATATGTGAAAAACTACTTAGATATTTTTATTCAATTTAACCGCTTAATACCGCTGTGTTGCCTGTTATGCCGCACGAGTTGATAACGTGAGTGCATAAGATTATGTGGTGGCCATGAATGATTAAAGATACGTAAAATAATAAATTTTTCTCATCATTTTTATTAACAGTGACGTTAGCACTGACACAAAGGGTATTCATTGTCGATAGCAATCAAGTGTTATCAACATGCTTTAGCTATCCATTCTAAATATCCCATACCATAACCTTGGAAGAACTTTGTTACTATCGGGCAGATATGTTGACACGGCGGCAAGTTTAAAACAGGCAATCGCATTAAAACCTAATTTAAATATCACTCGTATCGAACTCGCAAAACATTATAGGGATTGAAATCGCAACATAAAAATTGAATTTACAGCAAATATACTCGAGTCCTTCTACCAAAAGTTCCAGTGGGATATAAATATAGTCAAAGCGCTGGATCAGATAAAGCTCTTAACGTTGGCCATTTAAATTCAGCGGCGTTAGTTGCCATTGGCCTTGATTTTTAATTCAGCGCCCTTTAGCTTCTCCGCAAAAAAGCGCTTTATTAATTATTTCATCATGATCTCACGCATGCGATATTCACCCGTTAACGTCCTCACTTCAGGGTATTTTGCTGAAATTTCGTTAGACATTTTTTGATCCGCCTCACTCCACTTCTTCATGAACGCTTCATACTTCTTTTTGTTAGGCTCTATGTCTGCGCCATTAGCCATAGTCACTACTAATAACATATTAAAATCACCACTCACGGGCAAGTCACTAGCATAGATTTTCCAGTCTTTGATAAAGCCTAGCTCTTTTTCAATTTTAACCGCTTTAACCCAACTTCCACTCAGACCGGCCAAATATACATCAGACATATTAGGGTCCACTTTAACGGTAGTGATTACCATAATTTCGGTACCTAGATCGTAATCTTCGTAAATTTCTAATCTATCTTTGGCAAATAATGTAGAACTAAACACAACGCAAGCTAATGTAATTAATATTCTTTTCATTTTATTTTCCTTTTTTATAATTAATTAAATCGTTTGTTTTTTGAACTTTTTAATAATAGTAAGGAATTAGGCTCAGTCAAGTCACTCTAAAGTTTGACATTTTAAAAAATGAGTTTTATAAGCGTTGGTGAGGATTGCAAAAACTAATCGTATTAACTAGCGGGTCATGCAGCGGGAATTCAAGTTGTTTTAATCAAGATGAAGACTTAAAGTCATAATGTTGTTCGGCAACGGGTCCTGCGTTGTTCAACCTCCTGCATCTGACCTCCATGGACGGAGGGAATGCCTTATTTTGTCATTCGTTAGACTATTCACTTTAAATCAATTAAATATTGATTTTTCAACGAGGTGATACAGGTTTTATACTTCAGTATAAAAATGTAACTTCAGCGTCTATATCCGTAACTAAAATGCCAATATGTGAAAAACGACTTGGATATGTATCACTCACCTTAACCTCTTAACCTCTTAATTTCTTAACAATGCAGTCGTGTTGTCCGTTATACCGCCCGAGTTAATAGCGTTACTATATGAGATGGTGTGCTAGTTATAAGTTATTAAAAATACTTAAATTGATAATTTTTTGTTATTATCATTTTATTATCAATGTTCATTATCAGCAGTGACGTTAGCATTTACACAAAGGATATTCATTGTCGATAGTAATCAAGTATTTGGTGTAAAATAGAGGCCCGATATGTTAAATCAACAATGGTTAACCACCTTCATTAAACTCGTGGAAGTAGGGCATTTCACTCACACCGCCGAGCAGCTTTTTATGACTCAACCCGGTGTCAGTCAGCACATTAAAAAGCTTGAACAGCAGGTGGGTGTTGATTTGCTTATCCGAATAGGGAAAAGCTTTGAGCTAACCGAGGCGGGGATTATTTTATATCAACGAGCATTGGTTTGGCAGCAACAACAACGGCAAGTTCTGTCACAATTAGCGGTGGATGATGAATACATTGGTGAGTGTCGTTTAGCTTGTTCTGGATCGATGGCGTTATTGTTATATCCACATCTAATTGACTACCAGTTACCGCATAAGCAATTACAAATCTCACTGGAAGCGGCGCCCAATCACCGCATCATCGATAGTGTAATGGCCAATACCATTGATGTCGGCATTATCACTCAGTCGATTAATATGGACGATTTGGTCGTCACCCCATTAGCCACACAAGCATTGTGTTTGGTATTACCTGAGTCGTGCTCATATCAATCGGTCACCTTTGAACAGTTAATGGCCCTTGGCATGGTCAGCCACCCCGACGGCATGCATTATTGGTCGCAAATAACCCAGCAGTATTTTTCCGATAAACAAGCGTTAGCGATGCAGGTGCCGATCCGAAGTTACGTTAATCAACTGAACCAAATTCTGGTGCCGGTAGCCAAAGGATTAGCATTTGCTGTGTTACCACAATTTGCTGTAGATCATTTTGCGCAACCAGAGCATATTCGAATTGCATCTTTTGCCACTGAGCAAACAGCTCATGTAGTCGTGAGTGAACCATTGTTCGTCATTTATAAAAAACATCGACCACTCGCTCGACGCTATGGTCCTATTATCGATAAAATTAAACAATGGGTTTAGCCATTACTATAGAAACTAGTTAATCACTTGTTGTAATGCACTGTTGATGTCGCGGTATTGAAACCCAAAGCCTGCCGCTAAAGTGCGTTTTGGCAATACAAATTGACCTGTAGTGAGTAATTCTGACATTTCACCCATTGCCAGCCTTAGTGCTAATGGTGGCGTGGTTATTTTGGCGGGACGATTTAATGCACTGCCTAATGCTTTAGCAAATTCTGCATTGCTAACAGGCTGAGGCGCGGTTGCATTATAGATGCCTTTTAAGTTTGGATTGCTGAGTAAGTAGCACAATAATCTAATTAAATCATCGATGTGGATCCAACTCATCCCTTGCTCACCATTACCTATTGGGCCGCCTAAACCAAGCTTGAATGGGGGTAACATTTTTGCCAATGCGCCGCCATTTTTGCCGAGTACAATACCAATACGCGTAATACACACTCTGGTATGTTGCGATTGAGCTTGAAGGGCAATGTTTTCCCATTCCTGGCATATATCATGGCTAAATTCAGCATTAAAACCACTGGTTTCATCAATAGGTGTGTTGCCTTGTCGGCCATAGTAACCGATGGCTGAGGCGCTAATAAACGTATGCGGTGGATTGGTGCTTTTACGGATAAGCTGAGTTAAGGCCGAAGTGATGTCCCAACGGCTGTCGCAGATCAGTTTTTTTTGCTTGTTGCTCCAACGTTTATTGACTATAGGTTCGCCTGCAAGGTTTATTACTGCATCAATATCGTTAAGATCTGGTTTGTCTGCAAGGGTTTGCCAGTATTGATGATGGCTGCCAAGAAGACTTTTTCCGTTACTAACATTTCGCGTCAATATGATCAGCTGGTGCTCGCCAAGCGATTTGACTAATTGTTTACCCACAAATCCTGTTGCGCCTGTTATTAGTATTCTCATGTAAATCCCCCTTTACTCAATGTTGCTATATACGATGATAAGCTTAAAAAATGATCACAAATTCTGCGAGTAACATAGCTGCTACTGCGGTTTTTGGTAGCATAATTCCATCGACACTGAGTCTGCAAAGCGCAGTGCATGGGGTTTATCGATTTCAACACTGGCAAATTCAACCCAATCATGTTCACTGGCAATAGAGAGGGTTTGATGCGTTAAGTTTTCTAATAAAGAAAATCGGTTATTCTCAATCAAGGCAATGATTTTTTTAGTAATAGTGCGATAATTCAATGCATCTGCTACGTTGTTACTGTTGCGGGCTTTATCGGCACAATAATGGATCACCACGTTGATGATAACATCCTGTTGATTATTAATTTCTTCTTCTTTGATACCAATAAAAGTACGTAAACGTAAGTTTTTAATGCGTATAATGGCAGTTTCTGGTTTCATATTATGTCAGTAAGTCCCTGAAAGTGGTTGAATGCCAATATTGGCATCAGCTGAATATGAATAGACAATAATTTTTAACTTAGATTGCAATATGTTACTGGGTTTAGCTTAGCATATAGAATCATTTTAATAAGCAACAATAAGGATTTTTCACCCTATGAAAGGAATACAACAATCCCCCATGGCTGTTCGCAGTTTTGTGGTAATGGCCTGCGTGGTGATTATTTTAGCAGGGATTAAAACGGCCAGCCCTATCGTGGTGCCTTTTGTCTTATCTGCATTTTTAGCAGTGATTTGTAATCCTGCCATTCGATTGATGTCGCGTTTTCATATTCCTAAATGGCTGTCGATCATCTTATTAATGGGTTTTATTGTGTTAATGGGACTGTGGCTGGCCAGTTTAGTTGGCAGTTCAGTGAATGAATTTTCCCAGCAAATGCCGTTGTACCGTCAGCAATTAATTGAGCAATTTGCTTGGGTGCTTGAAAAACTGCAAAGCTTTAATATTCAGATATCTAAGCAAAAAGTGCTCGACTACTTTGACCCTGGTATGGCGTTATCCATGACCACCAACATGCTCTCTGGGGTCGGCAATGTCATGGCTAATTTATTTCTGATCATTCTGACCATAGTGTTTATGTTATTTGAAGCACAATCGTTACCTAAAAAATTCCATTTAGCGTTAGATGACCCCGATATGCGACTCCAGCAAATCGATAAGTTTTTACATTCGGTTAATCAATACATGGTGATAAAAACCTTAGTCAGTATAGCCACTGCGATTGTGATAGGCATTGGCTTGAGCATCATTGGGGTTGACTATGCGTTGTTGTGGGCGGTGATTGCTTTTCTGTTTAACTATATTCCTAATATTGGGTCCATTATTGCCGCCATCCCAGCCGTGTTATTGGCTTTTATCCAAATGGGCCCGGGTGCTGCGGGTATTACCGGTTTACTGTATGTGGGTACCAATATGGTGATGGGCAATGTGGTTGAACCACGTTTTATGGGACGTGGCCTAGGACTGTCTACCTTAGTGGTTTTTTTATCATTAATTTTTTGGGGTTGGTTGCTTGGCTCTGTTGGGATGTTGTTGTCAGTGCCATTGACCATGATTGTTAAAATTGGTCTTGAGTCGAGTCAATCGGGTAGTTGGCTGGCTATTTTATTATCGGATGATGTTGAGGAAACGCTCAGTGGATCTGCGAGTAATGATGAAGTTGACACTTTAGCCGCGACTGAAACAGAATCAAGTAAGGGTGTTGGCAATGATATTGGCAATGCCGCTGAAAATGATAACGATAACGACAATGCTGCCAAAGCCAAGTCATCAACCACTGATGCCTGATCCTATCGATTGTATAAGCTGATAAAGTAAGAGAGTCTATGAAGCGTTTTTTACAAGTACTACCCAGTTTGACCCTAGGTGATGATGTTTGCCGCTTATTTCACGGTCGTGGAGGGTTATATGAAGGCGATGAGCATCTGTGTTTAGATTGGTACAAACCGGTGTTATTACTCACCAGTTTTAAAATGCTCGAAAGCGAGCAACTCGATGAATTAGTGACTGAAATCGTGAAATTTTGGCAACAACAACGCCCAAATGAGCCACTTAATTTGGTCTACCAATATCGCCAAGGTGGCCAAACCTTGAGTGAATTGTTGTATGGACAAGTACCTGAACAGCACGTGGTCAGCGAAAATGGCGCGCATTTTTTAGTGCATCTTTTGCGCGGACAAAACCACGGTTTGTTTTTAGATATGGCCAACGGCCGAGCTTGGGTCAAGCAGCATGCTAAACATAAAAAAGTGTTAAATTTATTTGCATATACCTGCGGTTTTTCGGTAGTCGCTTTGCAAGGCGGCGCAGATGAAGTGGTTAACATGGACATGAGTAAAGGAGCGTTAAGCATTGGTAAGCAAAACCATGTATTAAATGACTTACCTGCTGGGGCGCGTTATTTAGGCCATGATATTTTTAAATCTTGGGGTAAGCTAACCAAGCTTGGCCCTTATGACTTGATTGTGGCCGATCCACCCAGTAATCAACGCGGCAGTTTTGTCGCCACTAAAGATTATGATCGGCTACTAAAACGCCTGCCTGATTTACTCGCTCCACAAGGTGAAGTGTTGTTATGTTTAAATGCGCCCGAGCTAGGTTGTGATTTTTTGATGCAACAAGTGGCTAGCACTGCGCCAACATTAACTTATGTTGAGCGAATTGCTAATCCGCAAGTTTTTGCCGATATTGATGAGCAAAAATCATTAAAAGTACTGCGTTATCGCCTTAATTAATCGATTTATGCTGACGAACATATCAAACCGATACTGAGTATCGGTTTTTTTATTTAATTTGGCGAGAAAACCCCGTCATCCGAGCAAAGTGAAAGTCCTGGGGCCGTTGTTTTTCAAGGGAGTTGGCTAGGGTGTTTTTTTTGAACCAAGATTGAATATTTATCTTTAACTCGGTTTAGAGCTGCATTTATAATCTTAAGCTGTGATTATTCATTTACATAATCAATACCCGAGCCGCCATGTTACAACAAGTGTCATTTCAGTCCTCTCTTGCGCAATTCAACAACATCGCGACGGTTAAATTCTGCTAGCGATAGGGAGTCTTGTTTAGTCAATTAAGGATCCCTGCAACTAAGATTTGTTTATTCAAGCACTAACGCCTCAGCGCACATTTCAAACCCCGGCTATCAACCATTACCTAACCTTTAATCGCGGGAAGCGTATCATTGTGTCTTATACTCAATGTTAGTAAAGGGTGAAGTTGGTCATAACATCGGTAAGTAAGTCTTTATTTAATCAATATTTATGCTTAATAACCCTCAACTTGATAATGATTTATGTAAATTGATGATCTAGATCATATTAACCTCGTTTTACCAATTTGTGAGTATATAGTTTGTTCTTTGATTAGCGCTAAAATTCTCACGAGTCCTAATGATGAAGCAGCAAAGTGATGATAATTTGTTGCTTTTAATCCCCCACTCTTGGAGGGTCCATGAGTAATGATACCGAAAGCAAAAAGGGTCTGGAGTTAAAGATTTTTATCTTTTTGACTGTTTTTTTAGCCCCCATTTTATCTGTGTTACTGGTTAGCGCACTTGGATTTAGCATCTGGTTTAGCCAAATTTTAACCGGGCCGCCAGGCGCGGGTTAATCCTCAAAATATAAACAATATGAGAGCGATATATGAGCAATGAACTGCACGTAACCAGCCTAATTGTCCAAGTACACCCAGATAAAATGGCTGACGTAAGACAGCAAATTATGGCGATCGAGAATGCTGAGTTATCAGCCAATAATGACGTTAAATTAGTCGTCGTCGTTGAAGGCCCGAGCCAAAGATCCTTGATGGATGATATATCAACGATTAATGCTATTCCGGGTGTGTTGACTGCCACCATGGTGTATCACCAAAGTGAAGAGCTTGAAGAAGGTGAAGTATGAATATGAATAGACGCGATTTTATGAAAGCCAATGCCGCTATCGCAGCGGCAAGTGTTGCGGGCTTAGCGTTACCAACGAGCGCAAGTAATCTGATCACTAGCTCTAAACAAACCAAATTAGAATGGAACAAAGCCCCTTGTCGTTTTTGTGGCACAGGTTGTTCCGTCATGGTTGCCACTCGCGATGGTAAAGTCGTTGCCACTCATGGCGATCCTAAAAGTGAAGTTAACCGCGGCTTAAACTGCATTAAAGGTTATTTCCTGTCTAAAATTATGTATGGACGTGATCGTCTGCAAACGCCAATGTTACGCATGACGGACGGCAAGTATGACAAACATGGTGAATTTACTCCTATTACATGGGAGAAAGCATTCGATACTATGGCTGAACGTTGGAAAGCCACCATAAAAGCCAAAGGCCCAACAGCGGTTGGTATGTTTGGTTCAGGTCAGTGGACCGTATGGGAAGGCTATGCCGCGGTTAAGTTAATGAAAGCCGGTTTTGGCTCGAACAATATCGATCCTAACGCCCGTCATTGTATGGCATCTGCGGTCGGTGGCTTTATGCGCACCTTCGGTATTGATGAGCCAATGGGTTGTTATGATGATATGGAAGCGGCCGATGCGTTTGTGCTTTGGGGCTCAAACATGGCCGAAATGCATCCTATTTTGTGGACTCGTATTACCGATCGTCGTCTAAGTGCGCCACACGTTAAGGTGGCGGTATTGTCTACCTTTGAACATCGTTCATTTGATCTTTCTGATTTATCCATAGTGTTCACCCCACAAACCGATTTGGCGATGCTAAACTTTATTGCCAATTACATTATTCAACATGACAAAGTGAATAAAGATTTTGTCAACAAACACGTGAACTTCCGTAAGGGAACCACTGACATTGGTTATGGTTTACGCCCAACGCATCCATTGGAGAAGAAGGCCAAAAACGTAGCGACGGCAGGTGATTCTACGCCGATGACTTTTGACGAATTTGCCAAATATGTTGCCGATTACGATGTTGAATCAGTCAGTAAGTTATCGGGTGTACCAGAACATAAGCTCATCGAATTGGCTGAGCTTTATGCTGATCCTAACCGTAAAGTCACCTCATTCTGGACCATGGGCTTTAACCAACATACTCGTGGTGTGTGGTGTAATAACCTGATTTATAATATTCACTTGCTAGTGGGTAAAATTTCGACTCCAGGTAACAGCCCATTCTCATTGACAGGTCAACCCTCTGCTTGTGGTACCGCGCGTGAAGTGGGCACATTCTCACATCGTTTACCTGCGGACATGGTAGTGACTAACCCTGAGCACAGAAAGCGTGCCGAAGAGATTTGGCATATTCCAAGTGGCATTATACCGCCTAAACCGGGTTATCATGCGGTTGAGCAGAACCGTCGCTTAAAAGACGGCGATCTCAATTGCTACTGGGTTCAAGTGAACAACAATATCCAAGCGGGCGCCAATATTAACGAAGAAGGCTTGCCGGGTTATCGTAATCCAGAAAACTTTATCGTGGTGTCTGATGCGTATCCAACCGTCACCACTCAAGCTGCCGATTTGATTTTACCTACAGCCATGTGGGTCGAAAAAGAAGGTGCCTATGGTAACGCTGAACGTCGTACCCAGTTCTGGCATCAAATGGTCAAGGCCCCAGGTGAGTCACAGTCAGACTTATGGCAGTTAATGGAGTTTTCAAAGCGCTTCACTACTGACGAAGTATGGCCAGCTGACGTGTTAGCGGCTAACCCTTCATTTAAAGGTAAAACCTTATATGAAGTGCTTTATCAAAATGGCAACGTTGATAAATTCCCATTAGCCGACGCTGACCCTAAGTATTTGAATGATGAAGCTAAGCACTTTGGTTTTTATGTCCAAAAAGGCTTGTTCGAAGAATACGCTACCTTTGGCCGTGGCCATGGTCACGATTTAGCTGACTTTGATGTGTACCACAAAGAGCATGGTTTACGTTGGCCGGTCGTCGATGGCAAAGAAACTAAATGGCGTTTTCGTGAAGGATCTGATCCTTATGTTAAAGCCGGTAGCGACTATGAGTTTTATGGTAAGCCTGATGGCCGTGCGGTTATCTTCGCATTACCTTACGAACCTGCTGCCGAGTCGCCAGATGAAGAATACGATATTTGGTTGTCTACCGGTCGTGTGCTTGAACATTGGCATTCAGGTTCGATGACTCAACGTGTCCCTGAGCTTTATAAAGCCTTCCCTGATGCGGTGTGTTTTATGCATCCAGATGATGCTAAAAAGCGTGGTTTACGCCGTGGTGATGAAATTAGAGTGATATCTCGTCGTGGTGAGATTAAAACCCGTATTGAAACCCGTGGACGTAATAAGCCGCCAGTTGGCTTAGTATTTGTACCTTGGTTTGATGCCAGCCAACTCATTAATAAAGTAACGTTAGATGCGACAGATCCACTGTCAAAACAAACAGACTTTAAAAAATGTGCCGTAAAAATTGTTAAGGCTTAAGGAGACAGACCATGAAAACAGGTAAATTATTATCGATTATCGCGTTATTAGGTTTCTCTGTAAGTGTAATGGCTACCAGCGTACCTGAAGACAAAATCGACACATTACGTTTAGCACCAATCAATATCGAACCGACACCACCTGCGATGCAAAAGGTGGTCAATAACGATGTTAAGCAGGTACGTAGTTATCCGATGCAACCACCGATTATCCCACATAAAATTGATGGTTATCAAATTGATCTTAAAGTGAATAAGTGTCTCCAGTGTCATTCTCGTACCAGTGGCTCACCCGCGCCAATGGTCAGTGTGACTCACTATATGGATCGGGATAATAACTTCTTAACTAATCTATCACCACGGCGTTATTTCTGTACTCAATGTCATGCACCGCAATTAGATGCCAAGTTACTAGTTGAAAATGACTTTATCGATATTGAACAATTAATTAAAGCGAAAGCCGCGGTTAAGCATTAGGAGTGACTATGTTTGCAAAACTGTTTGAGCAACTAAAACTGGTGTGGAAAGTATTGCGTCGTCCGAGTGTCCATTACAGTTTAGGCTTTTTGACTATCGGCGGGTTTATCGCTGGAGTAATTTTTTGGGGTGGATTTAACACTGCTTTAGAACTCTCCAACAGTGAGCAATTCTGTATTAGTTGCCATGAGATGGAAAATAACGTCTATAAAGAGTTACAAAGCACCATTCACTTTACTAACCGCAGTGGGGTACGTGCAACGTGTCCAGATTGTCATGTACCACATAACTGGACCGATAAAATTGCCCGTAAAATGCAAGCGTCTAAGGAAGTGTGGGGTACAATATTTGGTACGATTAACACGCGTGAAAAGTTTGAAGGTAAGCGTCGCGAGCTGGCTGAGCATGAATGGAAACGCCTTAAAGCCAATGATTCGTTAGAGTGTCGAAACTGCCATAATTTTGATTATATGGATTTCACTCGTCAGTCTACGCGTGCATCACAAATGCATTCAACGTCTCTGGCTAGCGGTGAAAAAACCTGTATCGACTGTCATAAGGGGATTGCACACGAATTACCTGATATGGCGGGTGTAGAAGGGTTCTAACTTATTGGTTAATGTCATCATAAAGGCCAGCAATTTGCTGGCCTTTGTTTATTTTATCGAGCTGACTTAAGTAAAACGCTTACGTTAAATCAAGCTGTTGTCCAATCGCATCAATTAAATATTCAGTGAAATCGTGACCATGGTTTTGCAACATTTTCGGGAACATTGAAATAGGCGTTAATCCTGGAAAGGTATTGATTTCATTTAGGAGGATTTGATTATCTTGGGTTAAAAAGAAATCGATGCGCGATAAGTGACGTAATTTCATTCCTTTAAATGCTTTTACCGCATAGTCACGAATTTGCTGACTGATTTCAGGGCTGAGGTTATCTGCCACTACGTCGGTACGAGCTTGACTATTTTTGGCGTACTTTTCTTCAAACGAATAAAAAGTATTGGTATTACAAATAATCTCCCCTGGCAAGGTTGCCACCACATTACCTTGGTACTCATAAACGGCCACTTCTAATTCACGCGCATGGATCGTTTGTTCAACCACGACATAAGGGGCATAACGAAACGCGTCTTGTAGCACGTTGGCAATATCAGCTTTCACATCGACTTTATAGCAACCGACCGATGAACCTTGCGAGGCCGCTTTCACGAATACCGAGCCCCAATTGTCAAATGCCGCTTCGGTTTGTTTAATCGCATCAGCATTTAATTGGTGCAAGAAAATGTATGGCGTATTAGGGACGCCTAAGGCCGAAAACCACATTTTTGCGGTGACTTTATTAAAACAGTTGCTCGATGCTTCTGACTCACAACCAAAGTAGGGCAGTTGGATTAAATTAAAGTAAGATTGGATATCGCCTGTCTCACCGGGAAAACCATGAATGCACGGAATAACATAATCAACAGGCCATATTGGGGAGCGGTCATCTTCAAAACGGATTTCACGACGGTTGGTTAAATCGCATGATTTACCGTCTTCTGTATGATAATGTCCGCGCTTGTCGAGTACTAATTTAAGTACTGAAAATTTATCTGACTTAGCCAGAGATGACTCAAAAAAACGGGCCGACATCAGCGAAATATCATGTTCAGCACCGCCACCGCCGCATAATAACAGCAGATTGACTTTTGGCATGGTTACTCCTGGAAAAGGTAAAATATAAGCTGGAAATGGGCCGGAACAAGCAAGGTTATTCGCCCTGAAAAATTGTACTTATGATAAAGACCGACGGCTATAAAGTGCAAGCAAGCGTTAACATTATTTCAGCTTTGGGAGCAGATTTTTTAATAAAATAAGCTGTGAAGGCTCGGTGCCACGATTTACGCTCAGCAACATGTAGTGATGATATTTTAGTCATGTTGATTTGGTCATGTTAATTTATTCTGGTAAATATTTCTTACGCTCAATAATACATTCATAATCAGCCATTTCAAACTCACGGCATATTAACGGACGCTTTTCGTAAATCGAACACATCATAGTGTCTCGGTCTAACGCCGCGCACCAACCATCATCGAGCCGCAGCATCACTTCTCCACCCCAAGAATCGTTATCGATATACTCATCAGGCACCCCTGTTTCAGTAATCAGCATCACTTCAAGACGGCAGCAACAGGCTTGGCAAGTTGAACACGTCACCGCTACGGGCTGTTCTGCAGAGTTTATTGCTAGGGGAGTCGCTGACTTATCGGTCGACTCAGGGAACATAGTAATGATATTGGTGGGCATTAATGGCTGCTGTTAAACATTTTTGCTAAGCATACCGTAAATTAATCGCGATGACGTTATTTTTGGTTAAATAACCGCACATCTGTGCCCTGGTTGAGGTTAAATAATCATTATATTGAGACTTCGCCAAGCAATTCGGTGAATGCTTGGCTGTTAATGGGTTACAATTTGACCACTTTGCCAGTCAGTGCAACGCCAGCAACGAAAGTGCCTGCACCGCATTGGAAAGTGTCATTGCTGCTAGTCAGATTGTTTTTATAATTAGATTTTATTCCAATGACAGCATTACCGCCCTCTTTAATTGCACGCTCTTTGAGCGTAATCATTGCCGATAAAAATACCCAATGGCAGGCTTCAAGATCTGATTTATTAAAGGCATTAGTTTTTTTGCTAGTACTGAACTCACCAAATTGCTGCTGAGGTTCGCCATAAACTTGATCGCCAAAATAAAAGCTTATATCTGTGCCAAGTTTATTGTTTGCTTGCTCTGTGCTTAATGCATCGGTGACAGAGTAATTACCAATATCATCGCGGGCAAAAGAGGTGGCTGGAATTAAGCAAAGTGCCAGTGTGATGGCCGCTAGCGTGTTTTTCATGGGGTTAAATCCTTTTAATTGCTGTTGTTTTAAGGCGATAGAAATCCATTGCTCGAAGCAAAATAACATTAACTCACTGATTTTACGACTATCAATAAGGATTATTTAACCCTGTAGGTAGATAATAAAATTTGATAAAACAAAGATTCACTCATCTGGTCATTGATTAAGCCTAGTGCCTTTCCTCGTCAAATAGTCACAAAAGGCTATCGTCATCCAAGCTGAAAAAAATGATGTTATTCAGTTAGAAGAACAGGCGTAAGAGAAATGGCATCGTTGGTCCACTTTGCTCGCTTCAATTTTGTTTGGGTATTTACACTCGGTTACTGTTTAAATTCCTGAAATAATATCAAAATTCTGCAAGCTCACCTATTGCGTGTTAACTTATTGTTAACAATGTCGACTGTCATTATTAACGTAATAATCGTCATGCTTATTTTCGTCATGTAGGTATTTCAAAAGGAATGGATATGATTAAGAAATCATTAAAATGGATCGCAGTAGGTACCTTAGGACTAGCGACACTGGGTGGGGGATTTGCCGCACACGAATGGTATGCAGACAAACCTTTTTTATTTAGGGCTTATCTCGACCGAGCATTGGTCAAAATGGCCTTTAAAGACCCAGAAACATTAACGTCATTAGGCTTTCTTGAGTCAGTAGGAATAACAGGTCATAACGCTCACTTAGATAATGTTGATCCCGCCAACGATCAAGCTATGTTTGATGAATTGGTCGAGTTTCGTAAGGGGTTAATGCAATATCAAAATGTTGATTTAGATGAAAATCAACAACTGTCGAAAGACGTGGCCTTGTATTTATTAGATATGTTGGATGAGTTCAAAAAATATCAATATCATAATTATCCCGCTAACCAAATGTTTGGTATTCAAAGCGCTTTTCCAAGCTTTATGGAATCGACTCACCAAGTGAATACTCTAGAAGATGCGCACAATTATTTGTCACGATTAGGAGAAGTTAATCGCAAGTTTGGTCAATATTTATTGGGGCTTAAGAAACGCGAACAAATGGGCATCATTCCTCCACGTTTTGTTATTGATCGCGTGTTAGATGAAATGCGCGGTTTTATCGCGACTCCTGCCACAGACAATATTCTGTATACCTCATTACAAACCAAAATGGATAAAGCTGAGGACATCAGTGACGAAGATAAACAAACTATTTTAGCCCAAACCGATGTCGCTATTCGTGATGCGGTATACCCAGCTTATGACCTGTTTATTGATTACTTTGATACCTTAAAAACGAAAGCCGGTACTGACGATGGTTACTGGCGTTTGCCTGATGGTGATAAAGCGTACAAATTAGCATTGCGATTTTTTACCACTACAGATTACAGCGCAGATTATATTCATGACTTGGGCTTGTCTGAGGTGGCGCGTATTCACCTAGAAATGATGGCCATTTTTGACGCTGAAGGCGTTGATGTTTCAAATGGATATTTGGCGGCAATGAATGAGTTTTCTGCCAGACCAGAGTTTTATTATGACGATTCCGATGCAGGCCGCGCACAAATTCTAAAAGATTATCAAACAATATTAGATGAAGTTGACCAAGGATTAGGTGAGACATTTAATATTCGCCCTAAAGCGGGAATGGAAGTGGTCCGTATTCCTGAATTTAAAGAGAAAACAGCACCAGGTGCGTATTACCAAGGTCCATCATTGGATGGTACTCGTCCAGGACGCTTCTTCGCTAATTTGTACGATATCAAAACAACGCCTAAATACGGCATGAGAACCTTAGCCTATCATGAGGGGATCCCGGGGCATCATTTTCAAGTTTCTATTGCGATGGAACTGGAAGGTATGCCACTTATTCGACGTTTTGCCCCTTTTACCGCCTACAACGAAGGTTGGGCTCTTTATGCTGAACGCTTAGCCTATGAGCAAGGGTTTCAAAAAAAACCTGCAGATAATATTGGTCGTCTTACGGATGAGTTACTGCGAGCAGTAAGGTTAGTTGTCGATACAGGGCTTCACCATAAAAAGTGGACCCGAGAGCAGGCTATCGAGTATATGGCCAATAATACCGGCCGTGCTGAGCGCGATGTGGTGTCTGAAATTGAGCGCTATATTGTAATGCCGGGTCAGGCGACATCTTATAAAGTGGGTATGATGAAAATTTTAGAGCTGCGTCAAAAGTCAAAAGACAGCTTAGGCGATAAGTTTGATCTACGCGAGTTTCATGATGCAGTCTTAAAAAATGGCGCGATGCCTCTGGACTTACTTGAGCGGGTTATCGACAGTTATATTGCGGCCAAGCAAGCAGAAACTACATAAGTCGTCATAAGTTAGCTATAAGTTAGCCTCAATCAGAGCTGTTAACTTGATTTACGCTCTAAAAACCAGTTGCATCACAACTGGTTTGTTAACTTTTTGTCCCGGTAATCCCGCCTCGTTATTACACCATTATCTTCATTATTATTTTGCTATTACTTGAATATGCCTGCAGAAAATAGGTTGAAAATAATCACCGAATTTGGCCATTCATTTAAAAATGCAGTAGGTGCTTTACTGACATTAACCGAAGATGGTGAAAGTGTAGAGTGAAAACGAGCTTGAAAAACACCGGCAGAGGGACCTCATCCAGCCAACACTGGCTCTGTGCTTAAATACTAGTTTATAAAACTAACCACTTCTTTAACTTGATTAGTATTAAGCCTTTCTGCTGAGTTGGACCTGCCATATTGGTCACGACGATTACACATCTCGAGGGTAATTAATGAATGAAATCTATCTTATTCCCGTTTGAATAGTCGTAAAAGTGCATAATCTGGATTAAGCATCGGCCAAGTCCAACAAGCGATTTATGCCTTGCAAAAAGAACAACCCATGAAGACTAAATTGTTATCTTGAATACAGATTCACTGGCGCCGTCTGTGTTTATTCCAAACGGGTTATTAAGCTAGCAAACTTACCTCAATCATAGGTATTCAAAAAAGGCTGTTGACTGCTATTATTGAGTTCTAACAGGATGTTTGGAGTACTCACATGATAGTCGACCCAGGCAGCTGGTCGCTGGCGGTTGTTGTGACAGCCTTCGCTGGCATCACAACTATCATCGGTTGGTTTGGTATCAAGATGACTAAAACCGCACGCGACCTTGCCCACAATACGGGCTTAGGTGAAGCACTTATGGGAGCGGTTTTCATTGGTGCATCAACATCGCTGTCTGGGATCACGACTTCCGTTTCAGCCGCTGCCGCGGGATACGCGGAACTGGCAGTAAGCAACGGCTTAGGAGGCATAGCGGCACAAACCGTGTTTCTTGCTTTAGCTGATATTGCATACAAGCGCGCGAACCTGGAGCACGCAGCTGCATCCGCTGAAAATCTATTCATGTCAGCCTTTCTTCTGACCTTACTAAGCATCCATGCGCTAGCGTTATCTTTCCCGACTATCAGCTTCTTCGCCGTCCATCCGGCGACGGTGATTGTGATCTTTGCATATATTTTTGGTGTTCATCTGCTGGCCCGTATGCACCACATGCCGATGTGGTTTCCGAGAAAGACGGCCGACACTGCATCAGAACCAGCGGGTCACCGCTATCGCAGCCGTCACCTTTGGAGGCTCTGGCTACAATTTATCGGCTATGCGGCTATTGTCGCCTTGGCTGGTTGGGGTCTCGCGCAACTTGCAATACCTCTTGGGGATAAAACGGGTTTGTCACACAGCATTGTCGGCGGAGTGTTTACGGCCGTCTCTACGTCAGTTCCTGAACTCGTTGTCGCCATCACCGCGGTTAGGATGGGCGCGCCAAACTTGGCTGTCGGTGATATTATCGGCGGCAATGCATTTGACACGCTATTCATCGCAGCATCGGATTTAGCCTATAGAGAAGGCTCTATTTATGCTGCCATTTCGAGCGCCGAGCAATTCTGGCTCGCCAACTCGATGCTGATGACATGTGTGCTTATCATGGGGTTGATCTATCGTGAGCGCCACGGGCTAGGGAACATTGGTTTGGAAAGTGTTATTTTGCTGATGTTGTATTTCGGAGGGATAGCGACTTTATTTGTATCCCCTTAGCGCGGTTCAAAATCCTTTTGTTGAAATACGGATGTTAACCATGAGAGAGCGGCCTAATAAGCTAGCCAAAGGTATCTAGAGAAAGTTGGGCCATATAATGTAGCATGGTTATTTTTACTCCAGCGGACCGACATAACTCGCCTGGTTTTTACTTACACAATCAATCGCAAGTCTGCGTGAAGTGGTCAAGTTAAATAAGGCGCTTTAAAATCCAAACAATTAGATGAGGAATTTTTTATATGAGTGAGGAAATGAGTGAAAAAATGAATGGACCTGCTTTAAACGCATTGAAAATTGCGTTTACCTACATGCCTAAATCAATTGAAGTCACTAAATATGAGTATGGTGATGACTACAAAAAGATATTAGATCACATTGAAACCGTTAGGGAAATGTTATTGATTAATGATGTTGATCCTGAAGAGGTTTACGGTGAAATCAACCCTGAGAGCACGCCCAATTCATCATATTGATTTAGTGGTGTTGAGTGTTGTTAGGTGATATAGCGATAAAAATGGAACGGTAATAGTAGTGCAGGTAACCCAGTGACGTGCTGGCAGTCGACAACCCATTTTTTGGTAACGTCTTGGGTTGCTTAATCTAGTGTTTTGGGTGAATGTTTCAAGGGTAGAAAAATGGGTGGCACGATTATAAGGATTGACAAAACTAAAACTAAAAAGGACCCATTCATGAATAAATAGGTCCTTAGGTTCAGGCCACTAATCTTTGCAATCCATAATATTTAGATGTCCCCCTGTCGTGCCCGCCTCGACGGTAACTGCGCCAGCATCTTTAAATATTACAAATGGCCCATCTGTAATATTATCTGCTTCAGGATCATCAAGATGACCTAGGCACGTATATCCCACATGATAATCGCCAGCCGGTAAGTAACCCATTGTAAAGTGCCAATCACCTAGGTTGTCCTGAAAAACAGGACCCACTGAAATCGGCTCAGTTAACCCGTCAGGCGGAGTCGATCCCATATCGGCCATCATGGATAATTCAGTCACTTTTGCTGGATATAGATAGGCTAGATGCTCAAAAATACCATTGTCAGCCAAATCGACATAGGTAGTTTCACAATCTGCAATCAACTGAGCATCAACATCACCACGTAAATGCCCCATATCTGCATTATCGACAGACCACACGCCTCGGTGTCGCAATTGGAATTTATCTTGCTGCTGGGTTAACGCTTTATAGAGATTAATCTCCATTGTCATTTCCAAGTTCTTGTTCGCGGTTACTTGGAAATTTCGAAGTGGTAACTTTCCCTCTTCGGCTTCTAGAGCAAAGCGCCCTTGGGCATTATTAATATATGAGCCTTGATTACCATCACCTTGTACGATGCTGATATATGCATCATTATATTGACCTGCTTTGAGTTGAAATTTATTCAGCACCAAATTACGTTCCATTCCTTGATACTGTAGTAAATTAAACTCACGATTTTGCAACGTAATACGCTGCTCTTCACCTTGTTGATTTTTCACAACAAGCTGATCTAACACCATGCCTACTTCGTTAACACCTGACATTGGTGCGTCTGATATCGCGATAGTCAACTCACCTTTGTCTGTAGCATCATCGCTATTACAAGCACATAGGATCAATGCTGCTGTCAAAGTCATTGCAAACTTAATCTTATTCATTTTAACCTCCCTCGCCATTTAACACACTTCCAAGGTTAGGGCTATCGCATGAGAGCTTGCTTTTTGAACGCTACGCTTAACCTGCAAACAAAAAACAAGAAATCGTTCAAGCTATGAAGACTTGATGAACTATGGCAGCTCATTAAACAAACTAATACTGTTCAAAAAACGTTCGCGATTTCACCCTAGTTTTAAGATACGCTTGCGAACCGGACACAAATTGATCTTGGTCAATATTTGAGCAAGTTGGGGTGTTATTTTTTAGTTTATCGGTTTAACGCAGTCTAATCTTATCATGTGCGGTAAATATTATATTCTGAGGATTATAAGCCAAGATTCAAATATTTTTAACTTAGCCGTAATCTCAGAGGTATGAGCGAATTCTTAATAATTACCGCTAACTCATTGGGTCGCTGACAGCACTAAGAGGATGATTCCTGAACAACAATATTATTACGTAATTATCTTATAAGTTTGGACCAATGCGTATTTTGCAAATCGTTGTTATACATCTAAATGACAGGGAGTTATAAAATGAAAAAATATATTTTTGCCTTGAAAAGTTACATTGCACTGCTTCTGATTACCTGCTTAATCATTACTGCTAATATCAGTGCTGCCCCCAGTGGTGGAAGGGGCGGTGGAGGAGGTGGAAGTGGAGGCGGTAGTGACGGTGAAAGTGGAGATACACCTGACTATAAGGAGCTAGTTATTCTCTATCGGGATGAAAACGGTGTTCCCATCCCAACAGAACCACAGCTTGTAATCGATCCCGAGACTGGTTTAGAGGTCTGGGGGGGATTATGTAGACAACCCATCGCTTTTAATGTGTCCAACGACTTCGATACTATGTGTCCAACGAGTTGCGCGGTGAAAATAGGTGGAAAAGATGTTGTTAGTAGCATCGATCAATACTCCTGCGCAGTCGCCGCTGAATGCACGGGCTGTACACAGGAGGTTGATTTTGGTCGTATAAATGTTGCTAGATCGGGTTCATCAGTATTTGAATCTCAATTAGACGACGTGATTGTGAGCTTGTCCACCGCAGATTGTGTCACTCTCGATCCCGCCGGACGTTTAGTTGCTAACACGGTCGAAAATGGCATTGATCCGACTGCGCCAATAGTAGTGACCAGCACTATCGACTCGCCAATACAGAATCTAGCTATCTACAGGCAACTGATGCTGACGGGTGACATAGGTGTTGGTTTACCTGAAGGTGTTGATGTACTTAACACCGCAGCAAGGGGGATCGGTACAGCGTCTGGAAAGTCTGGCGAAGTTAATGTGGATCTGATTGTCTATCTCAATCAGATATTTGGTCTGACGGAAGTGGATGACACTATCCTTGGCAAACTATATGAGGATTACAGGGAAGAAGTAAAAGGTAATATGGAAACTGTCACTAAAGTCTTCTTGGACTTCGGAGATTATAGGTATGCTCGCTTAGACAACTTCTCAAGTGAGGCTAAATCACTGCCCAGACCCGCTTATATACTTGGCGATACAAGCTTTGGCTTCTTCGAGTATTTGGCCGTCACTCCTGATAATTTAGATCGATTCTTCATCAAAAAGGGCTCTATCCTAGAGGCAGTGTTCTGTAATAATTTTGCTGAAAATGGGCATTGTGTTGCCGATATGGCCGATTCAACTACTGGAGAGGGTATTGCTGCTGGTTTCACTGGCGGTAATATCGGTGGGTTTGCCCAATCAGCTGATGATACTCGCGCCGTGATTAATTTCATGCACAACTGGCCGATGCCGCTTGATTATGCCACCCCTATATCTTGCGTGGCCTCGAGCAATATCACCTATGACTTATCGATTAGTAATGAATCCGGTCTACAGGTACCCGTGCGCATGATAGACGGCATGGAAGAGGGCAGAGAATTTATTGTGTCCATCGCCAATGCAGGGCCAGACGCTGCTTCCGGTACCGTTACGGTAAGCGCCGAAGAGACAAATGGACGTACTATCAATGGCTCACCGTGGATTTTTGAATTCACTGATCTAGGTGCCAACAGAAGTGAGTCGTTCACTCAAATCTTCATTATTGACCTTGGTTATGCCGCTACCATTAACTGGACGGCCACAGTGGCTAGCGCAGATGATGCAAACCCCAACAACAACGACGTTACCGCAACCACCAGCATAAAAGTGACACAAGGGGGTGGCAGAAAGTAATCAATCAACGTGATTTGCTGCAAACCACACTTATCCGAGCTACAACCGTTAGAAAATGAAAAAAAAGGGGTTGGAAATCGCCCCTTTTTTAATAGAAGTGGAATAAATTGAGTCAAATCGCGGCCAAGCCAGACAAAAACTAATAAACAGTAGAATAATCAACTTAATATAAAATCGATTAGCGATGTTCAATCATTCAGTTGTCCACCATTATTTTTGTAGGTCTAAGTGCTGTTATCCGTCATTCTGTTTGACTTGCCGCTACAAAGATTGATTGTATGACGAAAAACCCAGTCTGAATAGTAAACCTGCGTGTTAGCCCAACAACACGCGTTGTAGCATTACTCTTCCCCCAAATTACTCCCGCAAACGCTCTCCACACAATCAGCCCCACAATCAGCCCCACAATCTCCAAGCTAACCCCGATGCTCGCGATGTCGCTTGTTTACTGGCTTTTTCAAATATCATATTCGTGCCTAAACAATAGAAATGATTTTTTGCGCGGGTGATGGCGGTGTAAAGCAGTTCTTTACTGAGTAGCTGCCATTGGGCGGGGCTGGGTTTATGGGGTAATACAAAGCTGACCCTATCAAACTCGCTGCCTTGGCTCTTGTGTACTGTCATGGCATAGCAAGTGTCGTGACTCGGTAAGCGAGCTGGTAACACTTTAAGCAGGCTGCCATCGGCCATCACAAAGTGAGCCATTAAGCGACTTGGCTTAGTGCTGTCTTGTAAAATTAAGCCAATGTCGCCATTAAATAAGCCTAAGTTGTAATCGTTACTTTGAATAATGATTGGTCGACCTAAATAGAATTCGTTTTGTGGATTAATCAGTTTGGTCTGTTTAAGGCTGTCGGTGATGGCGATATTCATCCCTTCGACACCAAACTCACCGGCGCGCATGGCGCACAACACCCGATAGTGATTGAAGCTGTCGATGATGGTTTGTTCTGAATGTGGCAATGTTATGACACTGTCTGCTAAATCTGTTTGCGCTAAAATGGCCTGTTGATTCTGTTGTACCAAACTCAGATACTCACCATAAGCTTGTACCGATAACGCCAATAACGCTTGTTTGCCGCTGTTATCGCCTTGGGCATTATGTTGATGTTCAAACCAGTTTAATTCAGCATAGTCGTGCTGCCATACTTGGCGAATTGCATTCACATTAGATTGATTGACCGCACTCGCTAATAGCCCAATCCCCCGATCGCCTTTAAAACGATGGCTGTGCATCAGCATGCATAAACTATCACCAATCTTAGGTTGTGGATCAATAAACTGGCTAACATCTTGTTGGGTTAATTGCTCAATTAGTTTGGCTTGCGCTGCGCTGTAGCGCATTGACCACGGTGATGAGTTTGCTTGGTTAGAATGTTGTTTTAAGCCAACACAAATATCGGCTAACACTGCGCCAGCTTCTACTGATGCTAATTGGTCTTGGTCGCCTAGTAATATCAAGCGGCCATGAGGCGGCAGGGCACTAAGTAGTTTATACATCATAGGTAAGTCGACCATTGATGCCTCATCGACAACCAATAAATCTAACCGCAGTGGATTATGTTGATGATGCCTAAATTGATGCGAGTTGGGGATCACTCCCAGTAATCGATGCAATGTTGAGGCGTCTTCTGGAATTTGTTTTAGCGAATCGATTAATATCTTCGCCAATGCTGGGTCGGTGACTTGGGTTAGCTCTTGCAATAAACGCTGTTTTGACGCCTTGATAGACTCACTCAGCCTTGCTGCTGCTTTGCCTGTGGGCGCGACCAAACGGATTGTTAGCGCCGATTGGGTCAACAGTAACAGTAATAATTTAGTCACTGTGGTGGTTTTACCGGTTCCCGGGCCGCCAGTGATCACCGCTAATGCCTTGACTAATGCAGTGGCAGTGGCGATTTTTTGCCAGTTAAATTGACTGTTATGGCTGTTTTCTGCGGTAAATAAGCACTCGATCAGTTGCGGCAGGTTGGTGTTATCGACGGTGCTGTTATTAACGTTGATGTCAATCGGTTGATTGGCCAGTTGGGTTAACTTAGCGGCCACTTGAGTTTCAAAGAAATGGTACTTGTTTAAATATAAGCGCCCATGCTCAAAAATCATCGGGGTGTTATCGCCCGGCTGACCTACAGCGTCGAATAAACATATTTGCTCAATCAATTGTTGATGGTTGAGTTTGATAGCGCAATTGATCTCAGCGTGACGATGGCTATCTTCTGCCATGGGGTTGCCTAAATCAATTTGATCAACGACTAAACAACTGTGCTGATTAGACAATTGCTGGCTGAGCAAGGCGCAAATGAGTAAAAACAGCTGCGATTGTGCTTCGGTAATGCTTGGGTCGTTATTGATGGTTTCAATGTTGGCCAGCTCTAGCGCAAAATGCCTATCGAGCGCAGTAATGAGTCGCTGCTGTTGCCAAAGGTCGAGTAACTGCGTGATCGGGTGGCTGAGCATTAACATGATGATGTCTCCGGGGCTCGATTGTCTGTCTGACCTGAAAATAAGCGGTCGAGTTGTTCGATTAATGCTTGCGGTGGTTTGTCGTAAAATACTCCAGCACCTGGGTGCTGTGGATGCATACCGCGTAAAAACAGATAATAACAGCCGCCAATATGCTGCTGATAATTATAGTCTGGTAATCTGAGCGACAAGTAGCGATGCAGCGCCAAGGTATAGAGGATGTATTGTAAATTGTAGCGATGACTATCAATGGCTTTAGCCATTGCCGAGTGAGTGTAATCGCTATATTTATCACCCAAATGATTGGACTTATAATCGGCAATATAAAATTGTCCTTGGTGTTCAAAGGTTAAATCGATAAAGCCTTTTAGCATGCCTTTTAAGGTGTCAAAGTCGAGTCCGCCGACATAACCGTGCTGCTGCAAAAGGTGATTTAGTTTCGCTGCCGGTAAGGTTGAAATCGGTAAGTAGAACTCCATTTCGACCATTTTTTGCTGCATGCCTAATTGGCTCAATGTCACCGCCGAAGTGGGTTGAGCTTGGCTATTATCTATAGCAGCCAATGGTGCGGCGTCAAACAGCGGCGCGGTTAATATTTGCTGATACCAAGTGGTTAACGGTTGTTGCCAAAGGGTTTCATCAAAACCATATTGTTTCATGGCTTTAGCCAGCGCCAGTGGCAGTTCGCTGTCGGCTTGAGTGAAATCAAACAGTTCTAACACTAGATGCATAAAACTACCGGCATTGGCGCCACGCTCGAAACTAAAGCGATCCAGTACCGGTTCGGTGATAACGTCATCTTGCAACTGTAATTGAATTAACTCATCACTGAAATCTTCATCATCGGCGCCGGGCGCGACTCTTTCATGTGGCAAATGTTTCACTAAGCCTGAATAACTGCCGACCCGCCAAGCTAGGCTCTTTGCTCGAGTCACTTTTTTGGCCATTAAGGCGTCATTATTATCATTGATATCTGCGAGTACTGAATCGTCAATATCGCTGGTTAAACATTGCACACTCATCGCCGGTAAGGTCGCAATCTCATTCACTCTGGCTTGAATAAGGGCAAAGTCAGTTTTCTTGTCGGTAATACCCAATAAATAGCCGATACCGGTTTCATGCAACTGGCTGCTGATCCCAGCCTTTAACTGGCGGCTTTGGTTGGCAATATACACATAACACACGTAAACCGGTCGTGTTAACGCCACATACAGCAGGCGTAAATCTTCGGCGAGGGTTTCTTGTTTCAGTTGCTCCCAGCCTTCGTCGGTGGCGTCGACATCCCAAATAAGCTGTTCATTTTTATGATACATCATAGGTGCTGGGCGTTTTTTATTGCCACGGGCTAAGCTGACAAACGGCACAAAACACACTGGATACTCTAGGCCCTTACTCTTATGAATGGTGACAATTTGCACCAAGTTCTGTTCGCTTTCTAAGCGCAGTTGCTGCTCATCACCACCATTGTTACCAATCAGTTGTTGCTCGTACCAGTTAATAAGCGCGCTGCTGCCATCGAGTTCAGTGGCTTTTTGCTGCAGTAATTCGGCTAAATGCCTAAAGTCGGTTAAGCGTCTTTCACCCGATGCTTTTAAATCTGCTGAGTTGTCTTCATCAGCATCATTGAAGTTACTGTCAATGCTAGTGTAATGGTCATCAATATCGATGGCCTCGGAGGTTAATGATTGCGACAAAAAGCGGTGGATCAGTTGGGTTTCGCTGGCAAAGTTAAGCAGCGCTGGCATTACGCCGCGCTGTTGCCACAACTGATGCCAATGGAGAAATTGATCTAATACGTGCTGACGTTGCTCTTCATTTTGATTAAATTGATGAATGCGTTGGGCATTAAAACCCACCAGTTCGGTGGCGAGTGCGGCGCGGATAGCGCGTTCATCTTTGGGCGTGGCTAATGCGTACAGTAGAATCGCCATTTCACGAGCTTCAATGGTGTTAAATACACTGTCCCGGCTTAAAAATACTGCGCCAATTTTACGGGCTGATAACGCGGCTTTCATTACTGCGGCTTCATTACGGTCGCGCACTAATATAGCAATATCTTTAGCGATTAACGGCTCGCCTGGACGATCTAGGCTTGCATGGACTTTACATAACCCTTGTTGTGCTTCGGTGAGTAAGCGCTTTATTTCACTGGCCGCATCAGCGGCTAAGCGCTGCCTTGCGGTGGTTTTATTTAGGCCGTTAACATCGTCTTCTGCTAATAAGCGGATCCGCAGAGCTGCGGGATTTGGCTTAGCTTCGCTAAGGTGTTTATTGGCCGCCGATGAGGGTGTTTTGACACTATCATAAGGAATGGCTTGGCTAATAAAAGGATCGTCATGTTGGCTGAATAACTGATTAACCCCATTAACTAACTGAGTCGATGAGCGGTAATTAGTATCAAGATTATAATGCGCTTGAGTTTGTTGGCGCGCGGCAATATAGGTATAAATGTCAGCGCCACGAAAAGCATAAATAGCCTGTTTGGGATCGCCAATCATTAATAAGCTTAAGTGACCTTTAGGCGTATCATTTTGTTGAGCCTTAGCAGACGTATCTGGGGTTAACTCAAGTTGTGAGGCTAACGGCTGCTGATACACCTGATTGAAAATAGTAAATTGCAGTGGGTCGGTGTCTTGGAATTCATCAATTAACGCCACCGGAAACCGCTTAGCAATGGCATGGGCGAGGGTGATTGGATTTTGGCTTAGCGCCATGGCTAAGCTGAGCAACAGATCATCTGGGGTCATTAAGTTGCGTTGCTGTTTTTGGCCGGCAAAACGCTGACGTATTCCCTCACGGGCACGGACTAAAAACGACGGGATCAGCTCGTTAATCAGTTCCAGTAAACGCTCAATATGATCCAGTAATGGCGCTTCAGTTGCCGTCGGGATCACGCCACCTTTGTTGAGCTTTAGCTCGGACAATGCTAACTGTTCAAGCGCTTTTAATGGCGGTAATCCCTGGCCAAATTTAACCCAGTTAGTCACGCTGTCAAACAGTTGGCTAAGCTTAGGGTAGCCGTCGGCGGCTTTACCAAAACGTTGGCCGTTTAAGGGTAACGATTGTAATAATTCCAGCGTGTTGTCGTGCAGGCTTTGCCAAAGTAAGGTAAAGCGGCTGATGCTTTGGCTTAGCTGTTGTTGCAGTTTTTCAAAGGCTGGTGGTTGTTTTGATAGCACAGCTTGGCTGGCACCTAATAATGGTCGCAGCTTTTGGGCTAAAACATCGGGTTCTGCAAACACATCACTAATGGCTTGGGCCAAAAAGGGTGGCAATGGATAACAGACTTCACGCCAGAAATCGCGCACCGCATGGTGTAAAAACTCACTGTCATCGAGAGTAAACTCTGACTCAAATAACAATGATGATTCAAATGCCATGTCGGACAACACCCGTTGGCAAAAGGCATGAATGGTGAAAATAGCCGCTTCATCTAACGACTTTAAGGCTAAATCTAAGCGTCTTAAGGCTATTGGGCGCTGAGCCTCTGAGGTGTCTTGGTAAAGTTGTTCAATAAAGTCATCATTAACGGCTAAGCCTAAAAAACGCTTAAACGCTAAGTTAATCCGTTTGCGAATACGGTCTCGCAGCTCTTCGGTTGCGGCGTTGGTGAAGGTGACTACCAAAATTTGCTCACAACTTAACGGCGATTGCTCACCGTGACCGAGTAACAAGCGTAAATATAAACCTGAAATAGTATAGGTTTTGCCGGTACCCGCACTGGCTTCAATTAAGCTGGAGCCGTTAAAAGGTAAGGTGAGGGCATTTAGCGGTGCGACGTTAATAGGCTCCATTATTGCGCTCCTTGTTGGGCTGCGCTGGAAATGAATTGCGCTTGAATGTCTACCGCTGTGCCACTGACAAAGGGTTCTAATTCCGCCAGTTTATCTTTGTGATATTGGCTTAACATGGGCTGCAGCAATTGGTTGGCTAACGCGCCAAATGTCGCTTCACCAAAGTCGTCTGGGAAATGAAATAACCGCTGGTTATGTGGATCGTGACCTTCACCAAATTTATTTTGGCCATCATCCCATTTTTGCTGGGCTTTGAGCAGCTTTTCATCATGATCGCCTTCGGTTTCAACATAGGTAAAAGCTGTTTTAGGCATAAAACACAAGGGTTGAGCTTGGCCTTGAATAAAACCAGTGATAAAGCGCATCAATTGCGCTTTGGCTTGCTCGGCAGTAATTGGTGCAAAGGCATGAAAATGACCAATGTCGAGTAGGTAACTAAATTGATTTTTACCTAAGCCCGACGTTGACGAATTGGCCATAGCATTGATGCACAAATGGCGTAAGTATACTCGAATAAAATCCCGTCCGTGGGCGGTGCCTGGGCGGTAATTAACTAAACCTTTAGGCAAAATATCGTCAATACGCCCGACAAGATTCACTCGCACCTTTGGTGCATGCTCTTGTGCTGGTAAATCCTGCACCAGTAGATCAAAGTTAACATCCACATGTAAAGTGTGCATGGCTTGTTGATCTTGTAAAAACTGCACCCGATTAATCAATGGCGATATATCGCGTAAATATTGGCTGATTAACAAGTCATCAAACGGCGCCATCGGCAGTTCACCACTGGTTTTGAGCTTGCTGAGCAACTCATTATCAGGGCTGTCGAGTTGGTGTTCAATGGCATTGTCGAGCATTCTTGATTGCAGTAAATAGCGCTCGAGTGCATTTAAGCTGAAGGGTTCGTCGTTGTCATCGGCTTGAATATTGAGCGACAAATCCACTTTTAAACTGCGGTTAAAGAAAAATTGCGCCGGATTACGATAAAAACGGATTAATGACGATAACTCAAGCTCGACCACTTTAATCCCTTCACTATTGATTTGAGTGTGGGCAAATACCTCATCGGCTTGTTCGACCGATAAAGGTAATGCTTGCTGGAAAAAGTGATTATTGATGGTCGCATTGGCTGGTGGCGGGCACCATTGGGCATTAAAACTGTGTTGTAATTTGCTTAAGCTATCGACAGTTTGTTGTGTGTCGCGAAACAGTTTAGCGTCAAAAGGTTGTAATGGTTGTGCTTGAATGAGCTGGGTTAATACGGCTTTGTCGGCGTCATCAAGGTTGATATCAGCTTGCTGTTCAAGCTGCTGCACCATTTTTTGCGGCAGGTAGCTTAGTTGGCAATATTCCACTAACTCAGAGACTAACATCGACGCAATACGCTCAGCGTTATCGCGTTCACTGTGGCCAATATAACTAATATACAGTTGCTCTCTGGCTGACAATAACGCCTCTAAAAACAGGTATCGGTCGTCTAATCGGCGCGAACGGTCACCTTTTTTAGGGCCAAAATGGGCCATTAAATCAAACCCGACAGGATGTTGTACCCGTGGATAGACGCCGTCATTCATGCCCAGCAAACACACCACCTTAAAGGGAATAGAGCGCATGGGCATTAAAGTACAAAAATTGACGCTGCCGGCAAGATAACGTTGGCCAACTCGGGATTCCGTTAAGCGTTGATTAAACCATTGTTTCAACACTTCGATATTCACTTGGCCTTGATGACCGGCACTGTCAAGTTCGGTGTCGAGGGTAACCAAGGCGTCGCGAATGGCTTGAATCTGCTCGCGTTCATCATCGTCGGTGTCGTAACAATCGGCTAGTAACTGCTGTAATTGCTCGAGGCGTTCAGTCGTACTGAAGTCGCTGGCAAATAACGTAAAATAGCGGTCAATGGTTTCTAAAAAGTTGAGCAGTTTACCTAATGCCTGTGATGACTGACCTTCAATGCCTTGTACCATTAAGGTGTCGCGGTAAATGTCGGCCTCGTCGTTAAAGGCGTAACCTAGGATTAAACGCTTAATGCCAAATGCCCATGAGTTTTGTGCAAAAGGTTGCACACCTAATTGGCTGCGCGTTTGTTCACTGCGCCCCCAACGCACATTGGCATCATCTAACCAGCGGCGGATCAATGACAATTCGTCATCATCGAGTTGGAAGCGGCGCAAAATGGCCGGCACTTCTAAAATACCGATAATGTCCGTTAGGCCAAAGCGACTTTGATTGATGTTTAACAGGCTTAAAAAGCTATTAATTAATGGTGACTCTTGCGCTGCGCCTCGGTCGGCAATGGCATAGGGAATATAGTAGTCGCCTTTTTGCGGGTTTTTATCGGCAAAATACTGACTGTTGGCGGTGCCAAATACCGCATCAATATAGGGGGCATAAGCGGCCACATCGGGCATCATGATCACGATGTCTTTCGGGGTTAATTCACTGTTGTTAGACAGTAACGCTAAAAGGTGATCATGTAAGGTTTCTACTTCTCGCAGGGCACTGTGGCAACTGCGCAGCGTAATCGAATCATCGCTGGGTAATAATTCACGGCGAGCATGAATATCTTGGTATAAATCTGCATTTGGCCCTAATGGCTGGCCAAGAGTTTCCATTTGTAGGATATCGTATTGCACCCCGTGAAGCAGGTTGTTGGGCTTGGGTTCCACATAACAATCGTAACCAAAGTCGGTATGTTCTGGCGGTAGGCCAAGCATTAAATCGAGTAGCTCACGGCCCATTTGACCATTATTGGCCAATATCGGGTTACCCACTTCTAGCTTGTCTTCCCAGTCTTGGTCGAGTTGTTTTTTGTTGGCGTATTGCAGTGCCATGCGAGCGCGGGTTTTGGGTTCAATAATGTCGCCCCAATAATGCTGGCAAGGGCTGAGTGATAACATAATAACGTCAATACGACTGGCCAAGTGGTACAAGACATCCAGAGTTTGCGGCGGCATGGAGGAAATACCAAACACGTATAATCGTGCGGGTAGCATGGATAAGTCAGTGTCTGGATTGGCTAAGGTTGCGATTAAGTCGGCATGCAAATTGGCGCGATGATAATGGCTGGCGTGTAAATGGTGTTGGTTATAGTCGATTAATGCCCGCCACAGGATCGGTTGCCATTGTTGGTTTTCATCTAATGTAAGGCGATTGTCTAGGCTCGATAATGGCTGGTTTTGCTCCCACGCTAAAATCCACTCGGGGCGATAGACTAAGTATTGGTCAAAAATATCGGCAATACGGCCACACAATTGAAACAGCTTAATCGCGTCATGTGACTGATTGAGTTGCAATAAGGCGTGGGTATTTGCTGTATGAACATCGGTATCAGTATTCGCGTCTACACCTACATCTGTATCAGCAACATCAGTTGATGCGGCAATAGTGCTATTAACTTGAGGTGATAAATACTGTTTAAGTGGGCTAAAGTCTGGGTTATCTAACAGACTGGGTAATAAGTCCATCAATTTCCACGTCATGGCGGCTTTGGTAAAGGCGTTATCTTTTGGCACATTAGGCAGCAAGTCATGGCACAACTGCCAGGTAAAACTTGATGGCAAAGGGAACGATAATGCGGCAGCGATACCATTGTGTTTAGCAATCTCTAAGCGTAGCCAAGTCGACATTCCCGGGCTTTGTACTAACACATGCTCACTGGCTAATAAACTGACGTTATCTAAGGGAATGGCCAATAGTTTGGCCAGTTGTTCAGATAACACTTCCATCTGATTAGATTGAATTAAAGTAAGCATGGGTAACCCGCTAATTTGAGATTAATTCATTCTATGGACTCTGTCTGAATTCATCAATCAAAACCGTTAATAATCAGAATGATTGCTGATGTTGTGCCCAACATCAGCGGCGCAGAAGTCGCAGCCGTAATCGACGGTATAACTGCTTAAATTGTTGCTGCCGTTGCTGTGCTTGTTGCACCGTGAGCGGTTGATATTTAAGTGCCACAAAGGCATTGCTTAAGGCAGTAAAGTCAGAGGCTATCTGAGGTGATAGGGCGCTTAAATGTGCGTTAACCGCTGCGGCGTAATCAGACGGGGCTTGGCCTTGTTGGCGGGCGATGCCTTTTTGAGCTAAGCGCTGACAAATGATCTGATAACGTTTATTAAGCGGGTCTTGTTGGCGGTCAACATTGAATAACCCAGCGTAGTAAGCAATCATCAGCGCGATGATCATAAAGCTGAAAATCATCAATAAAGCGATTTTACTGCTACTTACATCACCCAATAATCTTGCTAACACTTGCTGTTTTCGTTGTTCGTCAAAGCCTAGCACCCACACGCTCCAATAATAATCGACACTGGCAAACTGTTGACGCAACTCGTTTAACCATGGGTATTGCTTCATGTGCAGAGAACTAAAAGGACTGTCTTGTAAGTAGCTGCTTTGGCTGTCAAAGGTGGCATCAAAACCATCGAGTATCCGTTGCGGTGCGATCATCGCGGTAGGATCAAAGCGTTGCCAACCTAGGCCTTCAAACCAGACTTCGGTCCAAGCATGGGCCATGTATTGATAAACGCTATAGTAACCCGCTTTAGCATTGTACTCGCCGCCTTGATAACCCGTTACCATCCTGGTTGGAATACCACTGGCACGCGCCATAAACACCAGCGCAGAGGCGTAATGGGCACAAAATCCGGCACGGTTTTCAAACATAAAATCATCTATTTGCTGCTCACCGACACTGGGTGGACTTAACGTGTAGTAATAGGCTTGCACGGCAAAGTAATTCATCATGGCATTGATGCGCGCCTGTGGGTCGGGATAATCTTTGGCAAATTGTAAGCCGAGTTTGCGTGTTTTCGGGTTGCTATTGGACGGCAACGTGAGGTTTATCAGTTTGGTATTGCGGTCGAGTTTGGGGTCCATAATGAGATCTGGATATGACGTCACCCGATAGCTCATACGTTGATCGACAGGTCTTAATGAAAACAAACGATAATCTGCTAACTCAACCACGAGATCATTTTGGCTAAACGCTTCATCTAAACCATACAACCATTTTTGATGACTGGGTTCGCTAATGACCACATAGTTAATTTTCCTACTCATATCATTAGCGCTAGGTGCTTGACGTTCGGGCTGTTGAAAATAGGCCTGATGCTGTACCTGCTGAATACTGGGGTCTTGGCGCCAGGTTTTGCCATCATAATTTTCCATCACCAAGGTGCGCCAGTAGAGATCTTTATTGGCCGGACCTAAGGTACTGCCGTCTGGGTTTTCAAAACCGGCTCGAAAAGCTAATTCAGCAGAGCGGGTTAACTTGCTAATGTCACCAAAGGAGACTTCATCAGATAAACCCGTTGTGGCGGCTTTCATGTTCGGTACTAACCACAGTGGGCTTAATCGTGGAAATACCACAAATAGCAAGATGGCTAATGGCAAACTCTGCAGCACCAATTTAAGGCTAAAACTGAGGTTGGCGGCTTTATTCGACTTATCCTGGTAAACACTGATTAACACCCCGGTATTGAGTACTGTTACCGCCAACAAGTGCAAGGTATTAAGCATGCTTTGCTGATCAAGCAAGGTCAGCGCGATTAGAAAATAGCCCACTAAGACAATGGCTTTAACGTCTCGGAGTTCCCGCATTTCAATGTATTTTAACGCATAACCTAGGATTAATAAGTTAACCAGCGCATTGAGTAACCCTATTTCACTGGACACCAATGCGAGAGTAATGGCGGCGCCAATAGCTAAGGAGGTCACCAGTATTTTGGGTGGTGCGGCCACTTTACCGAGAAAAATCCCGACTCGCCAAATAAAGCAAATGGCACAAATGCCAAGACTCCATAACGTAGCTTGTTCATGCAAGGGACTGAGGATGGCGACATTGGTGATTAATAACCAAAATAAGGTATTACGACTAATAATAGTATCAAAGTTATCGGTCATAATGGCTCACCTACTGACGACTTTGTCACATGACTTGGACTAAAATCTGGATTCATATTCGCGGGTAAATGATAAGTCCCAATGGCTGTTTGGCAGGCCACTCGGTGTGCTTCGCCTGTTTGCTGGTTGATGATATGTTCATCCAGTATCAAGCCAAATATTTGTTGGGATTGGCTTAGCTTATCGACTTGCCATGCTAATTTACTGAGCTTGTGTTCAATGTTATTCCCCGACGTATTGGCTAATGTTAACCACACAGGTAGCCCTTCAGGTTCAGCAAATTCTTTGGTTAACATCCCTTTGTCTTGAGCCCATTGTTTCCACGCAACTTGTTTGAGTGATTCGCCTGGAATATAGCTGCGTAAGCCTTTGTAGTCGTCAACGCCTGGATGCAATTTGCCGTGTTCATATTGTGTGTCATTTTCGCTGATGTGGCTTGCCAGTTTGATATCACACACTTCTGGTTTGGCGAAAATAACATGATGAATGTCTAAGTCGACATAGGACCAGGCGCGGCATAATCCTAACGGGAAGTACGATGAGACTTTGATCCGTCCCGGATTTAATCGACCGCGTTTGGTGTGTTCAAACACTACGGTTGCAATGGTTTGTTCTTGCATTCTCTTCACGCGAGTATGGCGCTGATGGCTAAATTGCAAGCAAATCTGCTGGTGGGTGGTATCGGGATTATCTTGTCGAGTATGGCCGGTTAACATGATCGGGAATGGCATACTGTCATCAGCATAGGCATGTGGCGGCGTGACAGCCTTGAAGGTTAATCCTGCTAGATTTTTGTAACTGTAAATAATGCAGGTATGGAACACACTGGCGAGTAATAAGCTTAAGCCAATCACTAAGTTGTTTTGATAATTGGTGCCAAATAAATACAGTAAGACGATCAATCCAAGCCAAAATAGACCAAAACCACTGGGTAAGATAAAAATGCCTTTATGGCTGAGGGTAACTTGTTTTTGCGGTGGCAGACGTTTACTTATCCATCTTGACCAGCGTTGTGTCAACCATGAGGGTGTTAGGCGACTTAATCGAGATGGCTTGAACGCGCCACTAGCATCATGTGGTGAAGCATGCTTTTTTGCTGTTGCCGATTTAGCCATGTGAGCCAGTACCGTTAACGTATGGGGTTGACGCTGGCGAGTATGGTGTCAGACAAAGCTTGGCCTTGAAATTGACTACTGCTGCGAATGCGATGTTCGGCAACCGAGGCAAATACCGCCTGAATATCTTCGGGTACCACGTACTGGCGCTGATGAATAAAGGCCCATGCTTTGGCTGCTTGTAATAGGGCAATACTGGCTCGTGGCGATAAACCGTTGGCGGTATTGTGTTGACGAGAAAAATCCACCAAGGCAATTAAATAATTAAGTACCGCATCAGAAGCTGACACTTGGGCCACTTGTTGTTGCAACAACATCAGCTCTTGCGGGGTTAAACATTGTGATAATGATGCCGGTTTACTGGCTTGGGTGTGCGACTTTAACATGGCTAACTCGGCTTCGGCGCTGGGATAGCCGATGGAGATCCGCATCATAAACCGGTCAAGTTGCGACTCGGGTAAAGGGAAAGTACCCGCTTGATCAACCGGATTTTGGGTCGCAATAACAAAAAACGGTGAGCTAAGTGGGTGGGTGATCCCATCAATGGTAATTTGTTGTTCTGCCATGGCTTCGAGTAAAGCACTTTGGGTTTTAGGGCTAGCGCGGTTAATTTCATCAGCCAGTAACATTTGATTAAACACCGGGCCTTTGTGAAATATAAACTGTTGTTGCTCTTTACTGTAGATGGATACTCCAAGAATATCAGCAGGTAACATATCACTGGTAAATTGGATCCGCTGATAACTCATGCCTAAACTGCTGGCAATGCCTTGGGATAAACTGGTTTTACCCATGCCAGGTAAATCTTCAATCAGTAAGTGACCTTTGGCGAGGATACAAGCGACGGCAAGTTTGATTTGCTCAGGTTTACCTAGCAAAACTTGGCTCAGTTGATTGAGTAATGTTTGGATATTTGATTGCGACACGAAAACTCCAACTTTTAGTCATGAACCATTATCGGTTGATTATTGATTATCGATTACTGTATCTAGTGATGGTTTGTCGTTATCGCTTAGCGTTATGGTTTGTCGTTACCGGATCAGCATAAGCGTAATGGGTTAAATCGCAAATGATTATCAACAATTATTGAGTCAGCAGAGAATGGTGATCATACGTTACCCGTGCGACTTGTGTTAAGTAATAATAGCCGCCACGTTGTGGCGGCTATTATTACTAACGACGAGTAAACTGGTCATTATTAATAACGATGGCTGAACTCTTTTGAGCTAAACATCCCCAAACTTGGATTATCTTTGTGTTGAAAAATCATTCTGTAACTGAGCACCGCTTGCACATATTCACGGGTTTCAGTGTATGGAATTGTTTCAATAAAGCTCATCACATCTAAGCTTCCTTTAGAGACTTTTAACCAGCGTCGAACACTCCCGGGACCGGCATTATAAGCTGCCGTTGCGAGCACCCTATTTTGATCAAACTGTTTAAGTAATTCACTGTAATACGCACTGCCCAACATAATGTTCACTTTAGGGTCGTACAGGTCTTTTATGCCATTAAATCGTATTTTGTTCTTTGTAGCGGTTTGCTTGGCGGTGGCGGGCATTAATTGCATTAACCCTCTGGCACCCACACCTGAAGTCGCATAAGGATAGAATGCACTTTCTCGACGAGAAATCGCCCGGATCTCGTCAATGCTTACCGTGAACTTTTTACTGGCTTTGACAAATTCATCATTGGCGGCTTCAGGAAAACGTAAGGCTAATGAATTCCATAATTGCCCTTGAATGCTGGATTCGACACTAAACGCATGCCAGCCGTTATTTAAGGCCAATAGGCCATACTGTGCCTTCATTTCGCTGTCGTGGCGGCGCATTAAATAGAGCCATTCGTTACGGGCATCAATCTGTTTATCTAAGGCCATTAATTCAATCACGCGAGCAAGCCCTGGGTCTTGGTTTAACCTGGCTTGCAACTCGGGGTTGGGTGCCAAATTATCATCATTCATCGCCAGAGGTTTACCTAAGGCTTCAGCGGCATTAAAACCGTAAAAATTACGTTGGCCACTTAAGCTTGACTGTAATTTTATCGCCGCTGTTTTGTCGTGGCGAGAGGTCATCTTAGCTTGCCAATATTGCCAGCGCGGATCGGCTTTACCTTTATCGCTCAGCAAGGCTAAATACTTCTCTACGGTAGTAAAGTCTTGCTCACCAATGGCCCAACGTAAGCGAATTTCGTATAGGTCATCAGATTTAATTAAGGGCAGCATGGTATCAATGTGTGACACCAGTTTTTCATCTTGCTTAATTAATGCTCGGCGGACTAAATAGCGGTTAAGTTGGCGCCCTTCAACGTCGGTGAAACGATTGGTTTTTTGGTATTTAACATATAATTTAATCGCTTGATGTAAATCTTTGAGTGCCAGTTTACGCAATCCGGCATCGACAATATCACCTATGATCGGTTTAGAACTGGCAAATTTTTTCATATGACGCAAACGATTGGGATCGCGATAAACAGACAATAATAACTTGGCTTCGTCATCATGTTGGGTGACTTTTTGCGATAAATAACTCAGCAAACTAGATTGCCCTGCATTAAAACTCAGCAGCATACGGGCCCAGAGGAGTTCTTGTGTGCGGTAGCCCGCTTTAGTCCATTGGTTAATCACGGCATCACATTCTTTGGGACGTGAGTAACCATGAACCCATAAACGTTCTATCCCCTTGTATGCCATAGTGTTATTACCTGCATCAAGTTGTGCTTGGTAATAATAACACTGTAGACGTACATCATTAGGCGTGTCTGGGGATATCACCAGAAAGTCTTGCCAATGTTGTTTGTTCCCCGCATGGAGCAGGTATCGATAACGTGCATTATTGTATAACGGGGTGGTATCAAATTGGTTAATTGAATTCAGTGCCGTTTGCCCAGAAGATCGCACTATGCTATCGATATTAGCGTGGTAATCGAGGTAAACCGTTAACGGATAATCGGCTAATTTTTGACGTAATGCTTGATACTTGTCGAGTTGATTGTTATCCAGTGCTTGACGAGCATCGAGATAGTTTTGCTGTTGCGATGTCAATGCATGAGCTTGGCCGAAAAAGGCCAATGATGTACAGAGTAATAATGCGCCAGTAATAAAAGTGTTTGCCCAAGTGTTACGCATTTAAATGTGAATCTCCGCCTCAGTATTTCATTTGCTACTAAGTGTTTGTGATAAGTGTTTGCGTTAAGAGTTTGTTGTACGTGTTTTTGTCACTATTAGGCTTGTTGATTAAATAAAGATTAATTATTACTCCTGCTAGCCGTTAAATATTTTGTTGATGGTTTTCGGCTGACTCATCTAGTGCACGGTTAAGCAATTGTTTGTCTAACTGTTTGCTGGTGTCGACTCCAAATTGCTGCATCTGATGCGCTTGTCTAATGACATTGCCTTTGCCTGATGATAATTTTGCCATGGCACTTTGATAGCTTTTATCTGCCGTGTCTAAGGCGCGACCGAGCTTTTCCATATCTTCAAGATAACCACATAATTTGTCATAAATGCGGCTTGCTTGCTTGGCAATATTTTGTGCATTTTGATTTTGATATTCATAACGCCATATATTATTGATAGTGCGTAAGGCCACCAGTAAATTGGTAGGACTCACGAGCATAATATTTTGTTCAAGCGCGAAATTGACTAAGCTTGGATCGTATTCAATGGCCAGTAAAAAGGCGGGCTCAATTGGGATAAACATTAGCACATAGTCCAAACTCTTGAGACCGTGCAGCTTATGATAATCTTTTTGGCTTAGGCCTTTAATGTGCTGCCTAATCGACAGTGCGTGTTCTTTTATGGCTTGATCTCGAATGTCTTTATCTTCGCTATTAAAGTAACGTTCATAGCTGACAAGCGACATTTTTGCATCGATCACTACGTCTTTTTGCTCGGGTAAATGCACGATAACATCGGGTTTAAAGCGCTTACCATTGTCGTCTTTTAAATCTTGTTGTGTTTGGTACTCATGGCCTTCGCGCAAACCACTTTCTTGTAATACGCGATCTAAAATGACTTCGCCCCAATTACCTTGCTGTTTGTTGTCACCTTTAAGTGCATTAGTCAGGTTAATGGCGTCTTGGCTCATTTTTAAATTAAGATCACGTAAATTATCTAATTGATGTTTTAACGCGCTACGTTCAGATTGTTCATGAGTATATGACTCTTGAATTTGACGTCTGAAGCCTTCTAATTGCTGCTTTAACGGCCCGATTACGCCGTCTATTTGTGAGACATTTTGTTGTTTAAAGCTTTCACTGCGCTCTTCAAAAATTCGATTGGCCAGGTTTTCAAATTGCAGTTTAAGGCGCTCTTCTGCTGACTCGAGTAGAACAATTTTATCTTGTAATGACTTTTGCTCTGTTTCTGCTTTGACCAAAATGGTTTGTTGGACAGCGTTCGACTTGGCTAAATTGAGTTGGGATTCCATTAAACGATGCTGGCTATCGACCATTTGTTGCTCGACGACATTAACCCGATCGGCTTTGGTTTCTGCGCGAGACAGCTGAGCAATCAGTTCTTCTATCTTATGTTGCAGATGATTACTGTGATCGATTTTATCATCGAGTTTATCTTGTAACCTCGACATCTCAATATGCACTTCATTAAGTTGTTGAAGTGTTTGTTGTTCATGTTGAAGTTTTAGCTGCTCCCATCGTTTACGAGTTAATCGTTGATTGATGAGGGCGCCAATTAAAAAGGCAAGGAACGCGACAGCAATCAGAGCTGCAATTTGAGGGGGAGTTAACGACACTGCAAAAGGCATAACAATAACCGATAGAAGATAATGGTTAAGGGTCGCACGGCTAATAAACGCCTGCAAGGGGCAAAACAAGGATTGGATGAAATATTGTTGTTAATGATTAAATTTAAATCTACCTGTAACTTGAGTTCGTATCAACTGTCATTATGGCGGCGGTTATTGTGCTATTTTACTGACAAATTATGACCAAATCTGCTTTTGGCGGTTTTTAATAGTATGTTGAATTAACAAGATCAGTACGTTGAATTAAAAACAGCAATACGTTGAAATAAAAAACCAATGTAACCTGTCTATTGAGAGATGAAGAGCAGTTTTTGGTCTCGATAGGCTGTCGACAAACATTTATAAGAGGTGATTTATGGCGGGTAATAAACGCTTTACTAAAGGCATACTTAAACGGGCTCCTTGGCATCTTGCCGATAATCAAGTTACACCTGAATCGGTATTTAATGATCGCCGTAATATCGTTAAAGCCTTAGGTTTAGGGGCGTTAGGGGCCAGTTTGCCGGGGCAAGTTCAGGCGGGTATTTTTGATCTATTTGGTGAACAACAAGCCAAAAATCCCTTTACTACTCAAGGCCTACAATACGCAACACCTGCAAAGTTTGTATTGCCAAGTCCTAAAACCCCAGAAGATAAAATCACTCGTCATAATAATTTCTATGAATTTGGTAATAGTAAGTCGGATCCTTATGACAATGCCCAAGGTTTTAAGGTTGATCCTTGGACATTAACCATTGACGGCTTGGTCGATAAACCCATCACCTTAGATTTAAATGAACTGACGACACGTTTTGCTCTGGAAGAACGCACTTATCGCCTACGCTGTGTTGAAGCGTGGTCTATGGTAGTCCCTTGGGTGGGTTTTTCGTTAGCCAGTTTACTCAAACAAGCCGGCGTGCAAAGTAATGCAACTCATATTGCTTTTGAGACCTTGTTTGATTCTGAGCAAATGCCAGGGCAAAAGAGTCGCTTAATGGGGGGCGGGATCCATTATCCCTATGTTGAAGGCTTAACGGTTGCCGAAGCGATGAATGATTTATCGTTTTTAGCGGTAGGCTTGTACGGTAAAACGTTGCCGCCACAAAATGGTGCTCCAATCCGCTTAGTCGTGCCTTGGAAATATGGTTTTAAAAGTATCAAGTCTATTGTGCGTATTCGGGTGATGGATAAACAACCTCCGACAAGCTGGAATCAATTGGCTTCAAGTGAGTATGGTTTTTACGCAAATGTAAACCCAGAGGTGGATCATCCTCGTTGGTCGCAAGCCTCTGAGCGCAGCATCGGAGAAGGCGGCTTATTCTCTGCTAAGCGTATTCCGACCCAAATGTTCAATGGTTATGCTGATTCAGTGGCCGATTTATATAAAAATATCGATCTGAGGAAGTTTTACTAATGCGCATAAGTCCTCGAGGACTGTTTTGGTTAAAGGTGTTATTACATATTAGCTTTTTATTGCCCGCCTTTTATCTGGTGACATTAGTGTTAACTGACAATGCGGGTGGCGATCCGGTGCAGTATATTATTCATTATACCGGTATGGGCGCGATTAATAGTTTATTAGCCACGTTACTGATTTCACCCATAGCCAAACGTTTTAAGATAGCGGCGCTAATGCAAACTCGCCGTTTGGTGGGCTTGTATGTGTGTGCTTACGCACTATTGCATATTAGTGCTTTTATTAGCTTAGATTTGCTGTTTGCGTGGGGATTATTGTTTGAGGAGGTGATCAAGCGGCCTTATATCTTAGTCGGCGCAGCAACATTAATTATTATTGTATCACTGGCGTTAACCTCGCCTAATGCTATCAAACGACGTTTGGGAAAGCGCTGGCAGTCATTGCACAATTGGGTTTATCTGGCTGCCATATTGGCACCGATCCATTTTTATTGGTCGGTAAAGTCAGAGATTATTGAACCCAGCATCTATATTGTTTTATTTGCCGCGCTATTGGTTTACCGCAAAGACAGTATTTATAAATGGTTGAAACCGAATAAATAACCTACGTTATGACTAACGGCGCAATTTTTGATTGAGGCCGTTGGTTGAAAACGCCGCAAACACCGTAAATATCATGACTGATACCATGATAATGGCCAATCTTAACCAAGGCTGTTCGAGTGCAATGCGCATATCGATGAAATTGAACGTGGTTACTGCCCACACAAATATCACGCTGATCAGTAAGCCTATCTTGAGTAATGTGTATACAAATGAATGTTTAATAAACATCAGCAAGGGTAAACTTATGGCGATAATGGCCAATATATGCTGGTCAAAGCGTAAAAAATGGGCGCCCAATAATAGGTAAGCCAAGCTGATAATGGTTACTCGCCACCACATGCCAATTCTCCTCAATAACGCGTAATAACAAATGTAATTATTAACGTAACAACTCGCGCAATCATTAAGAAAATCACTAGCGCAACAGCTGACGTTGACCTGTGCAGCATAACGTTAAATGAATGGCTATTCTTGATTGTGGTTCACAGATAATTTAATTACCTCTGCTCGGGATAATAAAGGACCATCAAACCGCTCTTTGTCCTGCTATCTGCGTTGATTTGCAAGCGGCACGCTATTGACGCGTCAATGTACCTTGTGAGTAAAAAAATGCTAAGTTTGATATGACATAGGTTGAAAGACTGTAAGGAGTATTATCAATGAAACAATATATCATCCTAGTATTACTGGGTTGCACTATGGTGTTAAGTGGCGGGGGTTGGGCGCAAGAAACTGACTATCAAGCAAGTGTGCATGAAGAAGCAGGCCATGAAGTAGCGGTTGACTGTAGTAATCCGATTAACACCCTTGAAATTAATGACTGTGCTAGGCAGCAAGCCGATGATGCACAAGTAAGATTGGACAAGTATATGGCTAAAGCCAATGAGCAATATCATGATTATCCAAAGGCGCTTGAAGCACTACATCTGTCTCAACGAGACTGGCTGCCATATCGAGAGTCTTATTGTCATGCTATATATGAGTTATGGCGAGATGGGACTATAAGAGGTGCAATGTACCATGGATGTATGCTGCAACTTACTGTGCAGCGCACTCATAATATTTGGCAACATTATTTAACATTTATGGACCCCAGTGAGCCTATATTACCCGAGCCAAAATAATGATCTCCAATAAGTGGGTAATGGCTCCCGAATTCAGATAATAACTGTGACAATTATTTACTTGCAGCCTCTAGTGTGACTATTTTAGCCCAAATCTGTTCCGATTCTGCGGTTAGCAGAGAATAGGTCTTTATATCGCCTTTACGCTGTGCTTGCATGGCTTGTTCCAGTATTGAATCATAGCTTTTACGTAATTTTTTGACTGGATCTGGCTTTAAAAATGAAAACATTGTTTGGCTCTTTGTGATGGCTAATAGCATTAGATACGAAGTGACTGAGGTTATAGCCCATTATAATTAACGGTTTTCTACTGGATTTTGCTATTTATGCAAAGATGGTTTGCTGTTTGTTCGGTCAATAAATTCCCCATAATTAGCCAAGCTGTGGGAGATGTAGACTGATGATATGCATTATGAACGCAACTTTTTTCAACACAACTCTTTTCAACACAACACTTTTCAACTGCTTATATTGGCTAATGTAAGCTTTCTCATTGTTGTATTATTTTACCTTGGCGTGAGTATTCAGCCGCCAAGGTAAATCATTTTCTAATGGGATTATATTGGCCCATTCAACATATTGGTGATGACATTTTCATCTACAATGTTATCGCCAATGAAGTAGATAATGTCATCTACAATGTCATCTACACTGTGATCTACAATCTCAGCAACAAGGTGATTAAGCAGGGCATTGCTGCAATTGGGCATTTTTCTTGCTCATTTGCAGATAACTTAACAGCCACATTATGAAGCCGCCAGTAAATAGCACCGCCGCAACATAACCCGTCTCGTTGGGTAATGCACCTTGTGCGATAACCATGCCGCCTACCCAAGGGCCGATGGCATTGGCGATGTTAAATGAACACTGCACCAAGGCACCTATCATGGCGTGGCCGTTTGGTGATACATCCATCAGTAAGGTTTGAATTAAGGTGGCTAAGCCTAAACTGCAGCCAATAAAGAAAATTACCGCATACAATAGCCAAATGTTATGGCTGGCACCGACGTAGGCAAGCGAAAATATAATCATACAAATTAAGGCTATGCCTGTGGTGTATAAAGCCGCACGATCGGCCGCTTTGCCTAATACATAGTTACCCAATGTACAACCAATACCAAACATCACCATCGCGATCGAAATTGTGTATGCCGGCGTTTGGGTGACCACTAAAATGGTGTCGGCAATATAAGTGTAAATACAAAATACGCCGCCAAAGCCAATAATCACAATACCTAGAATTGACCAGACCAATTTATTTTTCAACACGCCAAATTCATTGATTAAATTTGACGGCTGGCTGTTTTCTATTTTAGGGATCACTACATACACGCACGCCAGTGCAACTAAGGCCAGAGCAGATGCACCCGCTAAGCAATAGCGCCAGCTTAAATTTTGCCCAACTAAAGTGACAATTGGCACCCCGACGATAGTGGCTATGGTTAAGCCCATAAACACTTTGGATATATAGCTGGCGCGTTTATCTTGTGGGGCAATATCGGCGGCTAATAATATGGCCGCGCCAAAGTAAGCGCCATGGGGCAGGCCACTTAAAAAACGGAATACAATAAGCTGTTCAAGTGAGGTTGCCATAGCACTTAAGCCATTGGCGATAAACATTAGAGTGAGGAAAATAGCCAAGGCATGGCGTTTTTTCATATTGGCCGTCGCTAGCATTAAAATGGGCGCCCCGACAACCACTCCTATTGCGTAAGCACTAATGGCATAACCGCTCTGTGACGGTGTTGAGGAAAATGTTTCGCTGATTAAGGGCAGCATTGGCATCATCGAAAACTCCGATAATCCCAATATAAATGTGCCTAAGGCTAATACCAGCAAAATGGCGCGAGTATTAAGTTGACTTGGTAACGTTGCCGCCGATGCCATAAAAATCCTGTAAGTGATAAGAGATAAATAGTGATAAGTACGACTTCACTACTGAGTACATGGCGATAGAGACAAGCACCATTTGGGCTTGAATGTTGCAGACAAACAATAAGCTTTATCTGTCACGCAAAAAGTGTCCGAATCGAGCTAAACATCATCGCAATAATAGTAATGTCGCGATTGATTGTTTTAGATTATCGACGGTAAGGTGAAAAAATATGGGCGTTTATTCGATATTTAATCAAACGTTTTATAAATTAATTATTCATTTAAACAAGTGGTTATGATTGTTTTTTTGTGATTTTTTTGATCTAATCAGTGGCTGTAATGTAATCATGTAGTTAATTAAAGCGGTTAATGCTGCTTAAAATGGATTATTGAAATATTCACGTTCTACAGTGTAACAAATCCCTTCCGTCGGCATCAATCTTTAGTCTAATACCGCCGTTTTTTACTTGTGAGTGACCCCATGTATTGGTTAGTTTGAATAAGACTAATCATAATATTCATTATAATAATAAATGCCATGGAGGCTTCAATGTTTGTCCCACCAAATCAAGCAACATTTCCACTAACGTTAAGTGAATATCATGGTGCCACTTCAACGACGCTGATTGAAAACACCATTGGCCAATATTTTGATGATATTGCTAATACCTATCCAGATAATCTTGCCGTCGTCGTTCATCATCAAGATATCCGCTGGAACTATCGCCAGTATCAAGCCAAGGTTGACGCACTTGCCACAGGCTTATTGAAACTAGGTATTCAACCTGGGGATAGAGTAGGGATCTGGTCACCCAATAATATTGAATGGTGTTTAACTCAATTTGCTACCGCTAAAATTGGTGCCGTAATGGTTTGCATTAATCCGGCCTATCGAACAGAAGAGTTAGCATATTCCCTCAGTAATGTTGGTTGCCGTGCCGTGATTTGTGCCGATAAATTTAAGTCGAGTGATTACCTGAAAATGTTGAATGAGCTAGTGCCAGAATTAAGCGACAATCTAGGTCACTTATCTGCTCGCGCATTACCCGAACTTGAGTTTGTGATCCGCATGGGAACAGACAAGACACCAGGCATGCTTAATTTTAACGATTTGCTGGTTGATGTTAGCCGTGATGACCAACAGGCGTTAGCCACTATTGCTGATACACTCAACAGCCATGATTCGATTAATATTCAATTTACCTCAGGCACCACAGGTAGCCCTAAAGGCGCGACGCTATCGCATCATAATATTTTAAATAATGCCTACTTAGTGGCAGAGGCAATGAAGCTTACTCCTGCCGATAAACTGTGTATTCCTGTGCCGCTATATCATTGTTTTGGTATGGTATTAGGCAGCTTATCTTCTATTATTTACGCTTCAGCGGCAGTGTATCCTAGTGAGTCTTTTGATCCACTAACCACCTTGCAAGTCATCGCACAAGAGCGCTGCACCGCATTACATGGTGTGCCGACTATGTTTATTGCCGAATTAGAACACCCACAATTTAACCAGTTTGACCTTAGCTCACTGCGCACTGGCATTATGGCTGGCGCCACTTGCCCTGAAGAAGTCATGCGACGAGTACAAGAACTGATGTACATGAAAGAGGTGCTGATTGGTTACGGACAAACCGAGTGCAGCCCGTTAAACCACATTACTGAAATAGATTCTCCCATTGAAAAACAAGTGCTCACCGTTGGCCGAGCATTGCCACACACCGAAGTGAAAATCATCAATGAATTTGGCGACGTGGTTGCTATTGGTCAACCCGGTGAAGTGTGCAGTCGAGGCTACTGCATTATGCAAGGTTATTGGAATGACCCCGCTAAAACAGCTGCAACCATCGACAGTGCTGGTTGGTTACATTCGGGCGATATCGGTCAAATGGACGAGCTGGGTTATGTGCAAATTGTGGGTCGTATTAAAGACATGATCATCCGCGGTGGCGAGAATATTTACCCACGAGAAATTGAAGAAAAGCTCTACAGCCATAAAGACGTGCAAGACGCGGCCGTATTTGGCGTGCAAAGTGACAAATATGGTGAGGAGGTGTGCGCCTGGATTAAAGTTCGCGCCAATGCCGACATTACCGAAGACGATATTCGTCATTTTCTAACTGAAAAATTCGCCTATTTTAAAGTGCCGCGCTACATCAAGTTTGTCGACCAATACCCCATGACCGTCACTGGCAAAATTCAGAAATTTAAAATGCGTGAGTTAATGTATCAGGAGTTACATAAAGCGATAAATTGATATTTTACGTGTAATCATTTAAGCCCAGTGTTGAGTTATCGCACTGGGCTTTTATGTTGAAGGGCAATCTATTTCAAAGTGAACTAGAGACTACACGCGGCGGACGAGTAAAGCATTGAATGGCAAGTCATAACAGTCATAACATTGACCTAATTGACACAGCCTGACTTTCGACAAAAAATTTGAGTTTGAATTTGAATTAAACACAGCTGTAAATAAATGATGTTTTCTCGATAGCGCATGGTGAGTGATACCATTGGCAACTTATTTTGTCTAATGGCTCAGAACGTTAGCGTCAAAATGCAGTAATTTTAAATGCGCCAATTGATGCACCGAGAGCGGCATCAAACGATAAATTGAGGCTTCATGATTGCGCGAATTGATGTTGATGGGGTCTGGCACTCGTCGCCAATCGGTCTTCCTACTGACGAGGTTCAGCCCAAAGCGCTTGAATGAGCAGGTTAGCTTCGCTGATATGTGAAAGTGTCGACGGTACTTATGTAAATTATTTTTTATGTACACCAGAAGTGGCCGAAAAAGCATCGTTCAATAGTTAAATGCTAACGCTTTGTTGATCATCAAAATGGTGTCAAGTCAATCTCGGTGAACGCTTATATTGGCAGCATGTCATAGCCCTCAATATCACCAAAAGTGATGATCTTTCGATGATATTGAGGAATACTTAAGTCTGCCTTAAAGCTTAAATTTGCTCACAATACCATTTAGAGTATTCGCCATTCCGCCCAGCTCATTTGCAAGTTCGGTAGTGCTATCGGCGTGCTTATTGGTTTCTTTTGCCGAATCATTGATCTCCAGCACACTCTGGTTAATTTCCGCGGCGACCTGAGTCTGCTGCTCTGATGCTGTGGCGATCTGGTCATTCATATTAAGAATAACAGAAACAGAAGTGGTGATTTGTGTCAGGGATAGGTTTGCTTCCTCTGTCTTGGTCGACGTTTGTCGAGCGAGCAGCGTACTCTTGCCCATTTGATCTACCGCTTTTTTAGCCTCTGTTTGAAGCTTTTCAATCATCATAGTGATCTCATTGGCGCTATCTTGTGTTCGGCTTGCAAGGTTTCGAACTTCATCTGCGACTACCGCGAATCCGCGACCTTGTTCACCGGCACGTGCCGCTTCAATGGCAGCATTTAAAGCCAAAAGATTAGTCTGATCGGCAATGCCTTTAATCACATCGAGAATGCTACCAATATTGACCGTTTCTGCCTCAACGTTTTCGATGACATGGGTGACACCGTTCATCTCATTGACCAGTAAACGGATATTAGCATTCATATCCTCGACCACTTTCATTCCAACCTCAGAATATTCGCTAGCGCCCTGGGCCGACTCTGCCGCTTGCAGTGCACTTCGTGCTACTTCATCGACGGTGGAGGTCATTTCGTTCATCGCCGTCGAAGTCTGCTCAAGCTGGACTGTTTGTGCCTTCGAGCCATCACTCATCGTTTGGGCAGACGATGAAAGCGAAGCAGAAGAGCGATTAAGATCATTTGTTGTGTTATTAATATTGGCGACAATGGCCCTAAGATTCTGTGCCATGGCGATCACATTGCCATAAATACCTTCCTCCTGCCCGGAAGAGGATAAATTCATACTCAAATCTCCCTCTGCCACTTGCTTAACCATGTTTGATATTTCCAGTGGCTCGCCGCCAATAGGTTTGTAAATAAGCCGAATAACCATCTGGTAAATAACGATCATGAGTACAATCAGGGAGATCACAATCAACACAAGAACGTCATGTAGGTTATTCATGCTAGCAGCTTCGATGACATCTATTGCTTCATAGCTAGCCACAGTCCAATTACGAACTTTCATCTTATGACTTGTGACAAAGTAATCGCCCAAACCCGGAGCCGAGTATGTCATCGACTTATTTGAGTCAGATATCGCTCGGTATTGTGGGCGTAATTCAAATATGTTCTTGCCAATATGGTCTTTTACCTCACTCGATACTATGTAGCCATCGCTGCGGTAGACGAACATTTGATTGTTATTGCTAAGAGAGGCAACAAAATCACTGAATAACTTAACCGGGATATTGATTAACACCACCCCAGAAATTTTCCCTTGGTGCATGATAGGCACAGAAAGACCAAACACTTCGACGTTTTTAGTGACATCGACAAAAGACGTGCTCACGACGTAGCGCTCACCTGCAAAAATATTTATGAACCATTCACGCTTAGCAGTGATTGCATTAAAATTAGCGACAGCCTTACCGTCACTAATTAGGGTGCCATCCTTCAAACCTAAATAGATCCCCGCTTCACCATTAATCGTCTGGGCTATTTCCTCAACGGTAAGGTTTGCTCGTTCAAGGTCGAGTTCGCCATATTCATCGAAAAAGAATGTGCCAGAATCAATCACATCGAAAAAGCGCATTAATTTTTCATCTAATGCCTGAGCCACCAGTTTAGATTGTGTTTCAACCTTATCTTGATAACTCGCGCGGCTGAATTCTGCAAAGTTTTGATAAGCAACGATGGATACCAGCAACACCATAAAAAAAGATAACGAGGTAAATAGCCCCGTTATTTTGTATTTCAACAACATAAATATTCAACCCATAATATGAAAATAAAAAATCAAAGAGGTTTCAGCTAATCATTACAGACGAGACCAGAAAATCGTGATTTTAATTGAAGGCAAGATACAAATAATCTTTATAATTAGCAACTTATTTGCGCCAGACTTTTGAAGCCTTCAGCAACAGGGGGAGCATGTGTAATCTATATCCACTTATGGAATTAATTCCAAATAAATCAATATGCAGTGGTCTATAAAATAGTCACTTTTTAGAGCCTAAGCAGAATAATCGGTCCGATCCATTTGGCGTCAACCCACTCGATAGTGTGTAACAAGGAAGGAGTCTATGAAACAACGTTAAATGAGAATAGACAGGTGAAATAAATAAAATAAAGATAACAAACCGTATGAAACCCCGGAAAATAAAGTTTATTTATTAATTCGCTAAATTAGCTATTCAATTCTGGATATAGTTAATGTTTATATAATACATTTTTAATATAAACTAAACACGATGTTTTTTCTGTATCATAATAATAACATTCGTTGATATTTTTGTGTGTAACACAAATAAAAATCGCTTTTTTTAAGTACAAAAATATAATCTAAATTTATCGATATGGATGTCAATTCTTGCTGTTTTTAATAAAATAAAAATAACATGGACACCCATCTTAAAATACTATTTTGAAATGGTAAATAAAGCGTAGTTGAATGGCTAATATTTAGTCATTAGGTGTGGCTGGCTATGTTAAATATTATCTTCAACATACAAAATATATTTTTATTATTATAGTGTTATGAAATTAATTCTGGTTTGTCTCGTTTGAGCTGGGTATTTGTTCTGTATCTGTTAATTAGCTTAATATGAACAATGAAACTAGGTAGTTCAGAGAATCTATCCAATATATTATGCTCATAATTGGATTAATATGGTGGGGCTGGATTTTGAATGATGTGACTATTTAAGGGGGGTTTACTGTGCGGCGAGCAGATAGTGTATAGGGTGTTTACTTGCAGATATTACGGCCGATTATTCTCGGCCGCAAACGTTAAAATCAGTTATTTTTTGAAGAAAGCTTTGTTAGTGCCATATGGACCTAAGTTTAGATCGCGCTTACGAATTTTATCCACACGATCAAATGCTTCTTCTGCAACATGAAGGTTCTTCACGTCTTTACGCCAGTAGTACTTGAAGCCATCGAAGTGAGCATTCTTTGGATACCAGTACATCACACCTAAACCTTTATCGCTCATGATCGGTGTGTTGTGAATGGTGGCGCCTGGAATGTAGAAGTACTGGCCCGTTCCTAAGGTTTGGAATTTGTTGTCGGCAAGGGTCTTGCCTTCGCCGTTAACCACGTAATAACACTCAGGTTGACCATGGAAGTGTGGTGCGTGATCTGATTTACCACCATTGGTGATACCCATTACCGTTGGGCTGTCTGAAAGCTCTTTCCACAGATATCCAACTGGCGCATTTTTAAGTTCACAGTTCTTGGCTTCCATGATGTTGCCTTCGTCGTCCATGGTCTTGCAGAAGCGCTGATCTAAGGCAATGCTGGCATTTGACTGGATGCTGTTAAAATCAATTTTGCCCGCTTCCCAGTCGGCAATATAGGCTTCAACCATTGGGTCGCTACACTGGGAAGGCATAGTATCTTGTGGCGAATATGGCGTGCTGTCATAAGGAACCGGCGTTATCTGCTGGAATGGTAGTTGTGTGTGGTTACACTGTGGACCCGCAGCCAATGCCGTGGTTGAAGCGAGTGCGGCAAGGCCGAACATAATTTTTAGTTTCATCATTCATATCCTGTTATGGCTTGATGCCCGAAAGCTGCGATATTGTGCTTGTTCTTTTGGGCTTGAACTAACAATAAAGTGATAATGGTACTGTAAAGGTGAATTGGATCACGCGCCCTTTTTAGCAGCAAACTTATTCGTGACACAGCTCGCGAATAATCTTACCTATCGGCTGAGTTTATGACGTTTTTTCACATGACCATTAAATATGGAACTGCAGGGTGAACTGGGCATAGTGAGATTGCCCCGTTTGTGTCTGCGTGTTTGACCATGAGTATTGGTTGTCGCTGATCTGATAATGACCAAGCTCAACACCCACTTTTAAGGCCGGGGTTAAGTTGGTGAACAGGTTTACACCGAAGTGGCTCCGATCGGTTTGTTCAACTTGAGTTCGGGTATGACCATAAAAAATGGTTGAGCGGGTGGTCTCACTCCAGAAGTGCCGATAGGCGAGCATCGCCGAACTTGTGGTTTCTATTTCACCTTGAATGATATCTTTAGCTGCATCAGTTCCGACATAACGGCCCAGATTGCCATAGTGTAGCTGAAGTATCAGATCGTCTTTACCAAAGGTATTTATTTTAGCCGCCAGTGAACCGCCCAGACCTAGTTGGGCCGTCTCGCTGGGGTCGAGGTACCTGACTAAGCCTGACAGTGATACATTTCCCCAGTGGCCTTGCTGGTCATAGCGGATGATGGCATCGGGGACATAGTCATTGCTGGTCTCTATCCAGTTGGTTTGTTCCGGGCTATTGCTGACCTGTGTGCCATAGGTGTAAGGGTTTTCCAATGCGACCTGCCAGTGACCCGTCTGGTATCTCAGTAGGGCTTGTCTCACCATCGCTTGCCCTACTAAGGGACCGCCAAGATCTGCCGTTTCGGCGAAGGTGCTGGTGTTAACTAATGTTGACCAGGTTTGGCCGGCCGTAAACGCCTCATATTGGATCATCGCATGTCTGACTCTCGGGCTGTAAGAGTTCGATATCACCGGGTTGCCTTGGGAGGAACCGACAAAATCAATCTCGACAAAACCACTGACGTCTCCCTGTGTCAGCTTGAGGTTAAATCGACTCTCCTGAGCGCCAAACTGGGTACGTTTCGCCTCATCCTGAATCGATCCATCTCCATTCCAGCTGGGTTGAAATGCAATGGTGCCGTCGACGTAGCGGGCATTGGTCTTGATAAAACCACCTAATTCATACTCAGTTGCAATAACTGTTGGGGTGGGGAGGAAAGTCAGTAATAGGGTGAGAGGTAAAGATATTTTTATGTTCATAATCTTCTACATGAAGGGATGGAACTAAAAAAAAGCCCTATCAAATAGGGCTTTTTTCAATAATTTATGGGGAAATCAGTAAGTAAAAGTCATGGACTGATATGAAACATGATCCGTATTTAAATCAGAAGTTTGAGCTACTATGCTGGCACTAAAAATCAGGTTCAGATGCGGGAGCGGCATTGAACCTGAGATGACTTAGCTTTTGGTGACTAGAAGTAATAACCAAAGTTGATGTTGACGCGCTTGTCCCAATCATTGCCCGCTTCAGGCAGACCGACGTGATCATTGTTGGCGGTTGAGAAGGTCATGTTTTTACCCATGACGAAATCGAACATAGTATAAGTTGGGCCTGCAGATACTGCGCAACCTGTGACGTTCTGCATACTGTTGTCGTAGCTGCTGTCATCGACGTCAGGCGTCATAATGCCAAAATCGTTATAGCACTTCACGCTACCCCAGTCTGTTTTGAAGGTCTTAGCGATATTGGCGTTATAGGCTTGGCCTTTAGAAGCGATCTCGTATTGCCAGCTAACTACGGATACACCAATCTTATTTGAATCGACCGCATCAGCGGCATCATATTCATACTGCATCGCTTGAATTTGTAGGTTCCAGCTATTGTAGCTGCTGTCTAAATGAAGCGCCGCGGCGTAGCTATCACCGGTATTGCCCGTTTTATTGTTGTAGATCTGACCATACTGAACAGAACCACCGAAGGTTGTTGAACCGCCTTTATGTTCTGCTGTGTAGGTCTGACGCACGTTAACTTGGTTTGTCTCTTCGTTGTTATACTCGTTGCCATTGATGGTGCCAGTATAGAGATCGGTCGCGTAACGCTTATTCTCGGTTGGACCATATTCAGCATTCTTGTAGAAGGCTAAATCTGTATGCCAGCCATTGCTGTTATAAACGGCCTTAACCCCAACATCATGGTCATCTTCGAAACCTAAGTAGTAAGGTAGACCAAACCACCAGCTGTTAGAGATAAAGCCACGGTTACCAAATGGCACCTTGTTGATACCAAACTGTAGCTGCCATTCAGGCTCGATATTGTAGATACCGTATCCGTATTTGATGTAGTCAGTGCTTGAGGTGAAACGGTACTCAGCGGCTAATCCCCAGTCGCCTTTCTTACCGTTAAACTTGATAGCGGCCATATCGAAGGTCAGATCGCCAGCCTTGTCTTTAGACGCTTCACTGTAATCTTTGTAACCATAGTTAACACGTACCGCGCCGCCTACGTTGATACCGTCTTCTTGCTCTTCTGCACTGGCGCTAAAGCCAGTTAGTGCTACCGCGGTTGCCACCATCGACAACATGAACTTGGTGGATTTTTTCATCATCATTACCCATTTAGTATGTTTATATTTATGTTTATGTTTAATTTTTCGAACTCGTTACATCACATCGAACCAGGTACGGTGACACTCGGCGCAGACGGGGGCTTTTTTCTCGTGTTCGCCGTGACAAGCTAAACAGCTGGCGCCCTGGTTGTAGTGGAATGATTTATGAGGATTGGCTTCTTCGATAGCAAGCTTTGACTTGTCGATCTCAATACTGTTGATGTCGCCATGACATTCGACGCAGGCGCTATCGGTCGCATTCTTTTTTCCTGAACCTTGATGGCAGCTCTGACAGCCATCCTCATAGATAAACTCATGATTGGTTCGGCCTTCAGTATTGCCCATCATTTTCACTAAATCGCCGGCAAATGCGCTCGTTGACAGGGAGAGTCCTACGAGTAAAGCCAATAGTAATTTGCTCATGTTGATCACCCCTGCAGGTCGCTTTTAATAGTTTCAGATACAACGATACCCATCGCCATACATTCCAGACAGGAGGTCGAACTCAATCGAGCCTCACCATGGACTCCACCTGTGACTTCACCTATGGCATAGAGCTTTTTGATTGGCTTCATGGAGCGACCATCGATAACCCGAGCCCCGATATCTGTCTTTAAGCCACCCATGCAGTAGTGCACCTTAGGCCAGACTCGAGATACGACGAACGGCGGCTTTAGCTCGACAGCCGTATCCATCTTACGACCGAAGAGAGGATCCTGACGTGTGCTGACTTGAGCATTAAACTCTTTCACTGTCTGTTTTAACTGAGTCAGAGGGATATTGAATTTTTCGGCCAATTGCTCGAAACTATCAACCTTCCATGCCATCTCATCACGAAGTGCGCGAACAACTCGGTCATCATCCGGATGATCTTTGTGGTTAAAGAAAACGACGGGGTAGGCTGGAGAACCATCTTGGTAGCGGTTCTTCATGATAGCTGCCGAGCAAGTCTTACGATCGGCTCTTTCATTCATGTAACGCTTACCATTCAGTACGCTGACTGAAATGCCTTCATGCCAGCCGATAGAGAGTAGGGCATTTGACCAGCCGAAGCCTCCTTCATCGGGTGAGCCCCAATGACCGGTTTGGATCATGTTCATATGAACAGGAAGCGCTCCTTGGGCCATGGCTGTTAGGGTGACTTCACCTGTTGCGCCTAGGGCATTAGTACAATCGAGTGATGGATCAAGAGAGGGATCGACAGCGGCGCGCAGCTCCATATTGCGGGCAAAACCGCCATTGGCGAGAACTACTGCCTTGTTTGCCTTGATAAAGATGCTCTTACCGGTTGTAAGATCTGGGAAACGGTAGTTTTGACGTACCTTAAGGCCGATGATTTCCTGTCCATCCATGATGAAATCTTCGATGTAATGTTGGAGGCGATAATCGATCCCCTCTTTTACACCTGTTTCATAGAGCTTGGTGGTGATGTCACCGCCAGTGCCATGTTGAGTTCTTATTGCGCGAGCCTTATTATGGCCACCGACCTGAATGTTAAAGCCTTCACGGAACTTAACACCTGTTTCGATACACAGCTGGTAAACGTCCAGAGCATGGTTGGCAATATTGCTCAGTATGGCCTCATTGGCCATGCCTCGCCCCGAAATCATCTGATCCGAGACTAACTCTGCAGGGCTGTCATCGGTTATCCCCTGGGCGAGTTGGATTGGATTTTTAGGGATCGCCAGCCAGCCGCCATTGATAGCCGAGTTACCACCGATAACCTGCATTTTTTCCAGCACCAGCACTGAGCCGACACCACTACGCTTAGCGTTTAACGCCGCAGAAAGTCCCGCAAAACCTGAGCCAACAACGATCACATCGGCCGACTCGTTCCACTTTATTTCGCCGCACTCACTGGCCATGACAGTACCCGGCATAGTCGATGCCAGCCCGCCCAGTGCCGCACCAGCACCCAGTTTTAAAAAATTTCTTCTATTTTGCATTTGTGTACCCTCAACTAGGAATGACACTAAGATAAAGGGAACTAGGGGCAGTAAAGGTGAACTAAATCACGGGGTTTTTTAAGCGACAAACTTATTCGTGAGTCATGTCTCGAATAAATTTACTCACGAGCAACTCCATATTTAACGGCCTGTAAAAATGTTGGAGGAATTTGATAGAGTGTTATTAAACTTTGCCGGAATGTTTATTTGACGTGATTCACAAAGGCCATGAATAACTATTCATTTACGTGAGATATCTCCCGATTGTTAATGGTGTCGCTATAACATCCGCTAGCGTTGAGACCATACTCATACCATTTAGAGACAGAGAGTATGTAAAATGAAATGCCCGACAGATGCACTACCTACACTAAGGTGTAATCAAATTTTAGATGCTGCAGAGTATCTGATTGAATCACAGGGAGTGGTATCTTTTAGGTTTTCTCAACTCGCGAAGGAAGTGGGCTGCTCTACGGGAACTCTGTATAAGTATTTTGAGCGGAAAGAGGATGTTTTAGTCTGCCTGTTTCTTCGAAGTGCAACCTCAAATCACCTCCAAATCTTTATCGATAAGTACCCGGAACTGACGGCCCAAGAGAAAGTCTTATTGCCAATCTTGTTTACATTCGAAACCATCAAGCGCAGCAAGAGTTTCTTTACCTTGCGATCTGTGTCGGTCAATACCATGGTTTGGCAGCTAGCCAGTGATGAGAAGGTGAAGCGATTTAAGAAACGTATCAATGCATTCTGGGAGTGGTTTACCGCCTCTCTTCATCAGGCGGTAGACAATGGAGAACTTGAAGCAACACCATTGCAGATTAAAGAATTGGTACAGGGGATCGTATTTTATCTTACAGGCTCTCTGACCCAGTTTGAGAGTGAATTAATTGCGCCCGAATATATGTCCAATCATCGTGAGACCTGCTACCGACATCTTTCAAGGTTGATGGCGCAATACCGATGGAAAAAGCCGTTTAATCAGGCGCTGTTTGATTCGCTAGAAGCGCAAACGACTCAATTTTTCAATAAACACTACCGTGACCATATGACGTGTGCGGCGTGTAGTGCACTGGCTAACGCACGTGAAAATAGTGTGACTCAATGCAGTCGGTTAGAATGATTAGCGAGTTAAGCTGTTTCAAAAAAAAGCCTTCGAGCTAAATCGAAGACTTTTTTCACTATCTATTTGAACTAATCGTTGAACCTATACCTTGAACTGGCCTAGTGTCGATGATATATCAGTGGCTAACGCCTGCAGTTGCTGTCCGGCTATCTCTATCTGCTGAGCTCCCTGGGCCGACTCATCGGATGCCTCTCTGATGTTCTCAATATTTTGATGCAGGGCATCGACCACCACACTCTGCTGCTCTGTCGCCGAGGCTATCTGGGTATTCATATCGGCAACCACGTCGATATCGGCACTGATGTCACCAAATGCCACGGAGGTGAGTTTTGCCTGCTTAACACTCGCATCCGCTTTTTGTCTGCCTAAGTCAATAGTGTGTACCGCCTCCTCGACTTGATTTTGCATGCCCAGGATCATTCGTTCTATATCTTGCGTCGACTGTTGGGTTCGCATCGCTAAGGTGCGCACCTCATCGGCGACAACCGCAAAGCCGCGGCCATGTTCGCCCGCTCTGGCGGCTTCGATGGCGGCATTGAGTGCCAATAGGTTGGTTTGATCGGCAATCGACTTGATCACATCTAAGATACTGTTGATATCTTGGGCCTCCTGTTTCAGGCCATTCATTGCGCTGACAATCTGATGGACTGTGTCGGACAGCTCATTGATGAAGGTGATGTTATCCTCCACTAATACTTTGCCTTTCAATGCTCTGTCTTGAACCGTTAGTACTGATTTTGCTGCATCGGCGGCGTTGCGGGCGACATCAGTTATGGTCGCGCTCATCTCCTGGATAGCCGTTGCCACTTGATGATTTTCATGTTGATGCTGGGTAAGCAGTTCTCGTGAACGGCTGGTGATCACCGACATCTCACCAGTAGCACTATCTAATACGGTTTGACTCTGTTGCATTTCAATGACGATCTGTCGGACTTTCTCGGCAAACTGATTAAATCCGATGGCCAATTGAGCCAGCTCATCTTTACTCGATATCGCGAGCCTGACGGTCAGGTCGCCATCGCCCTGAGCAATTTCTTCCATCGCAGACGTCGTCGCATTTAGTGGCTGGGTAATTGAGCGAATAACCAGCATGGATGCGATAAAGATCATCGTTAATAGCAGGCTGAAAAATATTACTTTCTCTTTAATGAGCTGAGCAAACTCAGCATCAATATCATCGGTATAGACGCCAGTTGCTAATATCCACCCCCAAGGACGGTATAACTTAACAAACGTCACCTTGGGCTCCAGAGCAGAGGAGCCAGCTTTAGTCCATACATAATCGACATAACCTTCGCCTCCTTTGCGTACTGCATCGAGGAAGGCAACATAGACTTTTTTGCCCGTGGGGTCGGAAAAATTTATCAGGTTATTGCCTACATCTTTCTGGCTGGTGCCATGGGCCAATTGTTTGGCGTCGGTATCAAAAATCCACAGGTAGTTCTGCCCTCGGTAACGCATTGCAGTAATTTCAGATATGACCATGTCCTGAGCCTCAAAAAGGCTCATCTCACCACGCTCGACCGACGCTTGTGCTCGCTTGAAAAGGGACAGTGCGGAATTAACTACACTGCTGATTTCAGCTTGTCGTTGTTTCAACATTTTTGATTTTTGGTTAAAGGCCTCGTATCCGGAGCTGGCGATAAACGCCAGCACTACAAAGATTAATAGCAGCCAGATCCTTTGAACGATAGAGAGCTGATTTAGCATTTTTTTTTCCAGTGGTAATTGAAGATAATTTAGTTCGTGCTAAATTTTGTTTTTATATTGTTTTTCATTTGCATGTTTTGTGTTGTGATGATTACCGCGAATAACTTTTCCGGTGTTCTTGGCTTGTGTGTTTGCACAAGGTTTTGTTTATGCTAGGGAAAAGCCTTCGAGTTACGTCGAAGATAAATGGAGTCAGAGTCTGAGGGATCCCCACGAATTTAATAGCATGCTTGTGGATCCTTGATTAAATCTTGTAGTGTCTTAACAAATAACATGGCCACCCATCCTAACTGCTTATGCAATGGCATAAAGGTTTAAAAGGTACCTTACTGTCACACAAGTTTGTAAAAGGTGAAGACCTAAACGAATTTGAACGTAAAACAGTGAATGATTGTATAACCCAATACCGACAACGCTTAGTTGATATCAGTTGGTTTATGCGTACCTTAAGTGAGCCGATTGCTCGAATGGCCAATAAAGAAGATAAGTGCACAGGCAGGTTTTATTCTCCGTCATCCATGGAGCTCACCCTTCGGGCCAGCTAAAGCTGTTCAAATTCATTCCCGATGAATTTGTGGGAAGGGCGGTTTACCTTTTCTTTTATAAATAGCCAAGCATTATTAGACGAAGCAGCCGTTCTGAGCTGTATGGCCTATGTCGACCATTATTTAT